>JABEBW010004455.1_pt1 | contig 219240 bp, 214 predicted proteins | sample 7245961 | NCBI WGS metagenome assembly JABEBW01 (sample SAMN14506364, study PRJNA622280) | hot springs metagenome | biome: hot spring [ENVO:00000051]|acidic hot spring [ENVO:00002120]; feature: spring [ENVO:00000027]|sediment [ENVO:00002007]; material: sediment environment [ENVO:01001048]...
GCACTCAATCAACGGCTGCCAAGGCACCACCTGGTCCATCTCCCGAAGGAAACGCTCCCGCTTGGTCTCCTTGTGTCGGCGCGACAGCCCCATTGTCTCCGCAAATGTCATCTGACCTGCCATGATCGCCTCCTGCCTTGTGCGTACCCCCTCATTCTACCAGCTCAGGCTGTGCAGAGCTTCCCTAGCGAATCTGGCCCGACCCATCGCCGGCACCACCAACTTCGGCATCATCACGGGCGTGCTCTCCACCATCAACTTTGCGCTCAGCAACGGCGATGCGTACCTCATTGCCAATCCTCAGCTCAGCGCCCGCAGCGGCGGCAGGACCGATTTTCTGGCCGGTGGTCAGGTGCCCATCCTCCAGGCGCTGGCTGCCGGGAACGCTGCCTTTCAGAACGTAACCTACAAGGACTACGGCATCAAACTGGAATTTGAGCCGCGCGTGGACGATGACAACAATGTGTCCATGCGCGTGTTGGCGGATGTCTCGGATATCGATCCGGCCACCAGTGTCAGTTTGAACGGTTTTACTGTGCCGGGTTTCATCACGCGCCGCAGCAACGCGGAAATCAACGTGGGCGACGGCCAGACCATGGTGATCTCGGGGCTGGTGAATCCCAAGACCGCGAAGAATGTCTCGAAACTACCCTGGCTCGGCGACATTCCGATCCTGGGGAATCTTTTCAAGTCCACCAACTTTCAATCGGGTAATACCGATCTGGTCATTTTGGTCACGCCGCGGGTGGTCAGCGCTGCTTCGCTCGAAAACATCCGCCAGGTTTCTCAGGCGGTCGAGATGAAAGACGAGTACCGCAACACCTTGCCCAAGGGCTCGACCACACGGGATGCCGTGGATCGCACCCTCGGCTCCAAGACCCCCTATCCAGAGACCCAGGCAGTACCGGCACCCAAGCCGTCACTGCCCTTGGTCGTGACCCAGCCCCCGGCAGCAATGCCATCCGATAAGGAGTAAGCCATGTTTCGCGTCGTCGCTGAACACGTAAAGCACGGTCCCATGGTGGTGCGGCCCCACGACGGTGTCTGTCTCATCGGTCGCTCCCCCGAGGCCCACGTTCGCCTGGAGGGCTGGAACATCGGTCGAGAGCACGCGCGTATCGTCCGCCGCGCCGATGGTCCCTACGTCGAGGCCGTCGGTCCGCTCGCGGCGGTCTCGGTCAATGGTGAGAAGGTGCGCTGGTACGGACCCCTGCGTCCCGAGGACGTCGTGGAGGTAGCCGGCGTGACTCTACGTATACAGCCGGAGCCGGCGGCTGCGGACAGCGCAGCGGTACCGGCGGTCACGGAGGCTACTGCGGCGCCACCGGCGGCGCAGACGGCAGGGTCGCCCCTCGCGTCGGTTGCTCCACTAGTAGCGGCGACCGCGCCTCAGCCGCCAGTGCGTGTGGAAAAAAATGTCATCGACCCACAGTGGAGCCGTTGGCGTGCGGCTCTCGAGGAGCGCGTGCGGGCGCAGATGGATCTGCGCCGTATGGATCTTTCCAGCATGAGCCGTGAGGACCTACAGCGGTTCGTCTCTAACCTTGCCGCAGAGGTGTTGCAGGGCATGCGTTTGCCCCCCGAACTGGACCGCGAGCGGCTGATCAAGGAAGTCGTGGACGAGGCGGTGGGTCTGGGTCCGCTGGAGGACTTGCTGGCGGACGAGACGGTCACGGAAATCATGGTCAACCGCTTTGATGAGGTGTTCATCGAGCGGCGCGGGCGACTAGAGCCGGCACCGACGGTATTCAGCAGTGAACAGGCCGTGCGCAACATCATCGACCGCATCGTCGCTCCCATCGGCCGCCGTATCGACGAAAGCTCTCCACTGGTGGACGCGCGCTTGCACGACGGCTCCCGTGTAAACGCGGTGATCCCGCCCGTGGCCTTGAAAGGTGCCAACATCACCATCCGAAAATTCAGCAAAAAGCGCCTGCAAATGGAGGACCTCATCGGCTTTGGCTCGGTGGAACCGCGTATGGCCGAATTTCTGCGGGTGGCAGTGGAGCAGCGCAAGAACATCATCATCTCCGGCGGTACGGGCTCGGGTAAAACCACCTTGCTCAACGTGTTGTCCAATTTCATTCCGCCCAATGAGCGCGTGGTCACCATAGAAGACGCCGCTGAGCTCAAGCTCTACCAGCCCAACCTGGTTTCCATGGAAGCCCGCCCGGCCAACGTCGAGGGGAAGGGTGCAATCCCCATCCGGGAGCTGGTGCGCAATGCCCTGCGTATGCGTCCGGACCGCATCGTCGTCGGCGAGTGCCGCGGCGGCGAGGCCCTCGACATGCTCCAGGCCATGAACACCGGTCACGACGGCTCCCTGACCACGGCCCACGCCAACAGTCCCCGGGATATGCTCTCCCGTATGGAGGTGATGGTGATGATGGCGGGGATGGAGTTGCCCCTCGCCGCTATCCGCGAGCAGATCGCTTCCGCCATCGACATCATCGTGCAGATCACGCGATTCTCCTGCGGATCGCGCAAGCTCACGGCCATCGTTGAGGTCACGGGTACCGAGAGCGGCGTCATTCAGCTCCAAGAGCTCTTTTACTTCAAACAGCAGGGCTTTGGACCCGATGGCAAGGTGCGCGGAACCTTCCGGGCTAGTGGCAGCATACCCGAGTTTTACGAGGAAATGCGCGAGCGCGGCTTGCCCGTAGACATGAGCCTGTTCCTGGAGGCCGAGCATGAGCGCCTCTGAACTGGGCCTCGCGGCGCTCATCTTTTTATCGGTGTCGGTGCTGCTCTTCGTCGCGGTGCAAGGCACCCGTGCAACTTTAGGGCGCCAGCGAACGGTCTTTACCCAGGAAACCCGGCGTAGTCTGGCCGACATGTTCATCTTTGCCGATCCCGCGGTGCTGTGGCGGCTCAATGTGGCGGCGCTATTCCTCGTTCCCTTGCTCGTCTATCTTCTCGTGCCCTCGGTGCCCATCGTGGTGGTCGCGGCCCTGCTGGTGGCCATAGCACCTCGCTATGTATTGCTTTACTTAAAAAAACGTCGCTTTTTGCGCCTCCACGACCAACTCCCCGATACCCTCCTGATGATGGCCTCCGCCCTGCGCGGTGGCGCCAATCTTGGGCAAACCCTGGAGGGCCTGGCCAAGGACATGAGCCCGCCCATGAATCAGGAGCTTTCCCTCGTCGTGCGCGAGCAGCGACTGGGGGTGCCTTTTGAGGAGGCCGTGAGCCACCTGGCGGAGCGGGTCCGCTCCCAGGATTTCGACCTCGTGGTGTCCGCCCTGCGTATCAACCGCGAGGTAGGCGGTAATTTGGCCGATACTCTGCAGCGTCTGGGTGAGACGGTGCGTCGCCGGCTGATGATGGAGCAAAAAATCCGGGCGTTGACGTCCCAGGGCAAATTGCAAGGCATCGTCATGACCGCCCTGCCGGTCTTGATCATCTTGGCCCTCCTGCGCATCGAGCCCGCCGCGACGGGAGCACTCTTTGACACCTATCGGGGTTGGGCGGTTTTGGCCATCGCCATCGTTCTGGAGATTCTGGGTTATTGGGGTATCCGCAAAATCGTGAGTATCGAGGTGTGACATGAGCGATGGTCTCTCCTACCAGATCTCCAAAAACCGCCGGGGATGGATCGTCTACCTCGTAGGCGGCCTCGTGGTGCTTGTCGCCCTGTTCTTCCTCGGCGGATGGATACTTGACGCCCTGGCCCAAAGTGGAGGATCGCTGCCCTACCTTTTGGTCGGTCTTCTCGTCGCCCTCGTGGTAGCGGGCTCGGTATACGGCATCGCGACCCTGGCCAAAGCGGTGGAGCCCCAGCCACGAGACTATTTTGATCCGCTGCCCAAGGGTCTCGCGCGTATCTGGCCGGTGGTGCGCTTCGTCGACTCGACCATCGTCGCCTTCATTCCAGAAAAAATTGTCTATCGCAGTGCCCCCCGCATTCAAAAAGCGGGTTTGAATTACCTCATCACCCCCCGCGACTTCATGGCCTTGAAGATCCTCTCGGCCTTGTTTGCCCTCTTTTTTGCCCTGCTCGTGTACGCCGCCATTGGGGTATTTCGTTGGGAATTTACGCTCCTTGGGATGGTGCTGACGAGCTTTTATCCCGACCTCTGGCTGGTGGAGCAGGCCAAAAGACGGCAAAAGCGGATCCTCAAGGATCTCCCCGTTTACCTTGACTTCATCACCCTCATGGTGGAAGGAGGATTGAACCTGACCGGTGCCATCCAGATTGCCGTGGACAAAGGGCCCGAAGGGCCGCTGCGTAACGAATTTCGGATCATCCTTCGGGACTTGCGCTCCGGTATGCCGCGTGTGGAGGTGTTCCGCCGTTTTGGCGATCGGGTGGCTATGCAGGAGTTGCGCAGTCTGGTCACCGCCATCATTCAGGCGGAGGAGCGGGGCGGCAGCCTCGCTCCCGTGCTCAAGGCCCAGGCGGAGCAACGCCGGGAGGAGCGTTTCCTGCGTGCAGAAAAGGCCGCCCTGGAGGCACCCGTAAAACTGCTCGCACCCCTCATCATGTTCATCTTTCCCATTGTGTTCATCGTCCTGACCTTCGTGATCTACATGAAATACGTGCAGGAGGTGGCCTCGTGAGTCGGCCGGGGTCCATTTGGCGGGGCGGACAGTGCCTCTGGCCGCGGGCGCGCATCGCCGACGATGCCTTGTCCCGCGCCTGGGGTCTTCTGGGTAAGCACCGGCTGGAGCCGGAGCAAGCCCTGTGGCTTACGCCTTGCGCTGGTGTGCACATGTGGGGGATGCGCTTTCCCCTGGATCTGCTCTGGCTGGATGCCCACGGAAGGATTTTGGCGCTGCGGGAGGGCCTGCAGCCCTGGCGCTGGGCCTGGCCCGGGCAGGAAGGTGTCGTAGCAACGGTGGAAGCGGCGGCAGGAAGCATCGAGCGCCTGGGTCTGGCTCCGGGTCAGGATCTGGAATGGCGCGATGCCATGGCTGCAGATCTCCCGCCCCTAGCGGTGTAGGCAACGGTGTATTTGGAAACGATCAAGGCAGGAGCGTGGAACATGGAGCGTACGTATCTCGTGATCGGCCCATCGGCGGAAAAAGGTGCCGGGGCCGTGGAGTTTCTGATCAGCATACCCGTGGTGCTGTTGTTGATTCTGGGAACGCTGCAGGCGAGCCTCCTCTACCAGGCGCGTCTCCAGCTGGAGGTGGCCGCCCAGGAAGCGGCCCGCGCCGGGGCGCTGCACGGCGGCAATATGGCCGCCATGCGCGAGGGCCTCGCCCGCGGTCTGACGCCGCTGTATACCCACGGCCAGGATGTACGAGCCTTATTGGCCGGGCGAGCCCGGGCGGAGTTAGCGGCACGGCAGGCGCAGATCGAGATCCTGAGTCCCACCCTCGAAGCCTTCCACGACCACAAAGAGTTTGGTCGCTTGCCTCTAGACGACGATACCGGCAACAAAAAGCTCACTCCCGACGGTAACTGGGGCTGGGGTATCCCCGAAAGTCACTTGGGCTATCGTTCGACGGAGCTCAAGAAGGAGAGCGGGATCAGCGTCCAGGACGCCAACCTTCTCAAGATCCGTGTCACCTATCGTGCCCCCCTCATCATGCCGTTCATCGATCGCCTCTTGGCGCGATTCGATGGCAACAACGAAGGCCGCGGCAGTGTAGTGGGCAGTCCCAAAGGCGGACAAGGCGTCTTCGCCAACCAGAGCGGCTCTGACCCTATACCCGACATCAACCATTCCCACTTGCCCACCTTCCCCCTGACCGCCGAGGCCACCTTCCGCATGCAAACGCCTTTCACGAACGTACAGGCCCTGCAAAAGGTGGCCAATCTCCAAACCCCCAGAACCGGGGGCAATGAAGATTACACTCCGCCGGAGAGGCCGGATCTCGACCCCCTGCAGGACTACGCGCCCCCGGCTGACTCCGAGCAGCAACAGCCCGAAGATCCGGAAAAGCCCAAGGCGGAAGACATCATGAGTTGCAAAGCGGAGCCCGAAAGCTCCGGTGGCTCGGCGCCAACCGCAGCCGGCGCCAAGTAAACGGCTACATCACTTGAGGGAGCTATGGATATGACACTATCGCTGTGTTTTGGTACCAAGTCTCGTGTCGTTTTGGCCAGCCTTTTGATCCTTAGCGGTGTCCTCCCCGCGTCTGGCGCGCCAGACGTAAATCCGGTTCCCGCCGGGTCGACGAATCCGCAGGGCCCCGCCACGTCGACTGCTCCGACGGCAAGCACTAATTCGGCCAAATACGATTTCAAGAAGGAACTATTTGGCGTATGGGTGAAAGATGTTTTGGATAAGGACAATGATATTGTCGGTGTCTACAACGTGTCCTGTGCCGATGTTCTCAAAAGTCCGCAATCAGATGCAGGCGCGCGTAGTCTCGCGATGATCTGCGCCGACCCTAACCTGGCAAGACAAGCCCGCATCATCCAGAGATTAATCAATCTGAGACAACGGCAATACGCACAGGTCGTCAATTTCACGGGCGAGGAAGATAGTAAAAAAGCCCTCAAGCTCCTTGGTGATCGACATCAGAAATTCCTCGAGGAATTACAGAAGTGCGACGGCAACCGTAATTGCATTCTGCACGTGCAGCGTGTGCGTTTGTGCATGCTTGGTGCATGTCTAGAAGGGACGGAACAAAAGTTGGATAACGCGATAAGTGCCGAGCTGGAAAAATCCCGGCAACAGTCGGGGAATGCCGCTGGGCAGGGCGCTGGCTCCGGAACGCCGATGGCGGACTACGACACACTAGCCTCAGAAGACGGAGCGCCTAGCGAGGCGACATCCCGATAATACTTACCGCCCATGCGTTTTTTGGAAACTATCGAGCGTCGATCCGACTTTTCTGGAGGGCAAGAATGGCTAAAAAGTCTGGGAAAACCCAAAAAGCGAACGCTGGGGCCTCGACTACAATCCGTAGGAGGCCCAGTCCGGCTGACACCTCGACTACAATCCGTAGGAGGCCCAGTCCGGCTGACACCCGATGGCGCAGAGCGGGTGTGATTGCCGCCACGGTGACTATCTTTGGTGGCGGAGCAATTTTTTTCTTGAACAAGGACGCCTTCGATTACGACAAATTGAGGTACACGAACCAAGCCTCGCCTTTTGCTAACGGCAGGGGCGATCCTCTGGCCGATAATTATTATACCTTCAGCCCCGTCTATCATTGTCAGATGCCGACCCAGTTCCGGTCGAACGGAACGCGTATGGCGGACTACGATCGGTCGGATGTGCGGGTTGGTCGCGGTTTCGAGGAGGAGGAGCTCCAGGTCGACGCCGACAGGCTGAATACTCTCTGTCCCAGGGAGGAGTTCGAGAAGGCAAAGGGGAGTCACTGGTTCCACTGCCGTGATTACCGCAATGTTTATAGCCCGAAGGATCCAAACGAGCACGTCGACGCGATGTCCTCTCCCTACGGTCCGCGCTCGGTCACGAATAGCCCCAATAAGGTGCATCAGGGTGTGGATATACCGATGGGTATCGGCTCGAAGGTCCTGGCCGCGTATGATGGCATTGTCGTCCACAGCGACTTTTGGAATGGGTCGGGCGATCGAACCTATGGAACCGTCGTTCTTGAGCACCGGCTTGCGGATGGGCGGCTGGCCTACACGGAATACACCCATTTAGACATATCCAAGGTAACTTATGGCCAAGTGGTGCATGCGGGCGAGGTGATTGGACAATCGGGTGCCCGCGGAAAGGAAGGTCCACGCCACTACCCTGCACACCTCCATTATGCGGAGTGGCTTGGGGCGGTAGGGGGCGGTAACAAAAGCACGGGAATGCCGCAGTTCACCAAATGGGAGGGCCATGAGGAAGGTAAGCCCGTCAATAGAGGCCATCCCGTCAACTATGCCGTATCCATCAACCCCGATAGGGGCTGCATCCAGGCTGCCGTGGTAATTCCGCTCCCGAAGGCGGAGCCGAAAGGGGTACCTGAGGCACCAAAATCAGAGGTAAAGATATGAGGAAATCGATGCGACACGGGATCTTCGCCTGCCTCGTGGTGGCGGGGATCTGGGGATGGGGTGGCGCCCAAGGAGCGGTTCCGAGCCTCGTGCCCGACGAGGTCGCTACCTACGGCTACCGTGCGGGTGATGTAGACCGGCTGCAAGTGGGCCTGTACTTGTACCCGGACGGCAGGCTTTATTTCCATGCGTATGCCCCGTATGCCCCTTGGGAATTGGAAGGGCCGCGCAGCATGCGGGTGGATTTGCCGCCGGAAACGATCCGCCGGTATTTTCGCCGCCTCGACCCCATTCCCCTCAAGGAACAGCGGTGGCTGCTCACCAAAGACGGTAAAGGCATGGACATGGCCGACGCCGAAAAGCGCAGGATCGCCGTGGAAAAGCAGCCATTGCTGGTGACAAAGGGGGGGGCGGCGTATCGCCGCGGTCCCTACTACGCGCCCTTCATGGATGAGTACAGCAAACAGCTCGTGGGCTGCGAATACTGTGAGTACCACGGCCCCAACCTGGATCTCTGGCGCAAAATCCAGGCGCATGACCTCAGTATCGCCGCCATCGGCTGGACGCGGGCCTGCACCGCCCAAGAAAAGGCGGAGGGTGGGGTTCCCGATTGCGGTTACAGTCAACGCTACGTTTCCAAAGTCGCCTTTGCCGCCCTTGTGCCCCACCTCTTTCCCTCGCGCGAGGGCGTGGTGTTGCGCCCACTGCCCCGCTCCGAATGGCGTTACCTGCGCTGTCGCGGATGGATCTTGGAAGAGGACTATCCCGACGACCCACCGGACCTTCCGGAGGAAGCCGTCCGGGAGTTGGAGCAAGAGCAGCAGGAGCAAAAAGCGCAGGAGGGCAAATGAGCATCATCCCCATCTTCACCCGTGTGGGCACGGGCCGGACCGTAGCCAGGCTGATGGCGTTGGCGGCCCTCTGGAGTGCGGTCGCGTCGGCGTCCACCCCTTTCGATGGCAAGCCCCTGCCCCAACCGTTGCCCAATGTCGTTCAGAAGGAGGGATTGGAATATGGCGTCTTCCAGATTTTTCCCGACGGGCGGGCGCTGTTTACCGGTGGCAAGCCGGTGCCGCTGTCCCCGGAGATGGTGCGCCGCTATTTGCTGCGTTTGGAGCCCATTCCCCCGGCGGACCTGCGCCGCCTCATCAACCCCAAGACCGGTCTCGTGGACTATCGCCAGCCGGAGTTCGCCCGGGGCCGGCAGGGGAGCCCCCAAATCCTGAACGACAGGTCCCCCGGGCCCTACTACGCCTATGCCCCGCCCCTGGACGCCAAGCAGATCCTCTACTCCGACGACTGCCGCTACCTGGGTTCCGATCCCCAATTGCGCCGTCTCTTGGACGGGCATCGAATCCAAATCACGGCCCTGGGCTGGGCGCATGCCTGCAAGCCCGGCGAGAAAGACTGCGGGTATCTGCAGCGGGAGCCGGATTCGGTCATCGCGGCCTGGAGTGTTGCCGCCCCTCTGGTGGCCGAGACCAAGACCAAGGTCTACTTCTACGCCGACGGCGAGGACGGCTCGACGCGCATCGACTCCCGTCCCTACGTGCCCCTGCCCCCGGAATACGACGGCATGCGCCTGCCGCCATCGCAGCTTCGCCATCTGCGCTGCCGCAACACCACGCCGGACATGTAGCCGGGAAGTCCCCGAGTGGGGTCCTCCTGGCCGAGGGCACGCCCGGATCGGGCAGAGGATGTGGGATCTTGGTGATTCGCTGTTGAGGATGTCGTGGCCAAAGGTGCAAGGAGGATGAACGATGCCTAAGCTTAAGCGGAAACCTGCGCCCAAGCCGGATACCACCCCCGCGGGTTGGCGTTGGCGAAAGGCGGGTGTAATTGCCGCCACAGTGACTCTCGTCGGCGGCGGCGCAGCCTTTTACTTGAACAAGGACGCCTTCGATTACGACAAATTGAGGTACACGAACCAAGCCTCGCCTTTTGCTAACGGCAGGGGCGATCCTCTGGCCGATAATTATTACGGCGAGCGGTGCCGGGGCCCGTGAGCAACTCGCTCTCCAGTGCGCAGGACGGGTGCAACACGATGCGGCGGGTTTCGACCACTGTCGGGATTTTCGGGACATTGCCGGCTCCAACGCTCTCGTGACCCCTTTCGGGCCGGAGGCAACCCCGGCAGCCCCCGTGGCCACGGGCGGCGATGGCGCCGGCCCGGGCGCCGAGATCCATCTTGGCGTCGACCTGCAGGCCAAACCCGGCGCGCCCGTGAAGGCCGTCTGTCCGGGCCGGGTCGTCGCGAGTTCCCCCGAGGAACACCGCGTGGTCCTGGAGCACGCCCTATCGGACGGTCGCCTGGCCTACACGGAATACGGCTCCCTCGACCAGCCGGCGGTGAAGGTCGGGCAAGCGGTCGCCCCCGGCACCGTCCTGGGTAAGCTCGGCGCCGATGCCAACAGCCCCGCCGCCCCTCGCCTCCATTACGCCGAGTATCTGGCCGTCGATTCCACGGCGGACCCGGCCACGGGCCCCCACTTCCTCAACTGGAAGAGCATGAGCCCGCACCCGGAAAGCCACACCTACCTCACCGCCGCCGACCTCGCCGATCCCAACAAGCGCATGCCCATCAATCCCGATCGGGGGTGTCTGGGGTCTTTGTCGGGTTGTGTCCCGGCCCTGCGCGTACAGGAGCGTTTCACTAAGAATAACGAGGCGATGATGTACGACTTTTATGTCCCTGGAGCCCATCTCACCGATCAGGTCACCGAGTCCAAACCCAACGCCTCGGGAAGTAACCTTGGTCTTAGCGGTCGACCGCCAATAAAGAATAGCGGAGTAACGGTGGGTGAGGGTGTAGATCTTGGTCAACAAACTATAGGCGGATTAAGAGGCTATATGGAGGCGGAGTTGGCTCGTTATCCTCAGAACTATCCAAGTATAACAAGAGCCGATATCGATGACATACTAGAGTCTGCTGCACCCTACATTACGCTGCACAGGGAAGAAGCGGTGCAGGCTTTGGAGGGGTATTACAGGATTAATAAAAAATATCCGCGCCTCGAGGCTCAACAGGCGAGTTTTCTCTCTAGGGCGGTGTTTCATGGCTATATTGCCAATACACAAGCCACACACGACCGAAACAGTCGGCTAAAATTTCAAAATCTTCCCGGCTGTGCACAAACGGTAATCTTTGACATCCATTACCACGGCTACAAATCCGTACCGGATGGGACGACAAGGGCGCTGCGGTCCGGAGCTTGGGAGGAGGCTGCGCGCATACTCGAAGGAACGAAGCTGTTTGGAGATCGCAATAGGCGACGCGCTGCTCTGTTGCGCGAGTGCATCGGCTCGGGCGCGTTGCCGAGAAAAGGTGACCCCTGCGTCAAGTCGCCCGAGTCGTGATAGCATCGATTTGTGGAATGTCCCGATTTTTGCAGGAGACGACGGATGAGCTTCTTTTCTGGACGGTTTCTTCATCGCTGGGTCCGATCCTGGGCGGTGCTGCCGGCGCTCTGGGCCGCGACCCTGGCCGTGCCCGCCTGGGCGGACGACGCCTTCGCCCGTGCCGATTGCCCGGAACTGGCGAAAACGATCTATGATGCGCATTCAGCGGCTCCCAGGGGGTCGTGTCGGCGTGATCCCAACTCCCCTTGGCAGCCGGTCTGTAAGGCCATAGATAACGACAAACCCAAGGAATGGACGGACAACCTGCGGATTTTGGATACCACGTTGAAGGTGAGTTTTTGGGAAGACCTGCGGCAGGCGGGCGAGGGGACGCCGTACTGCAAAGCCTTGCTGCGGGACCAACAAGCCTACGAGAAAAAACTGCTGGCCTGCGGCGACCATGGCCCCTGCGTGCTTCGGGTCATGAGAGCTCGGCTGTGGCAGATAGCGAGTATCGAAGAGCAGTACACCGGGCGACCCTTTGGTCCCCAGGATTTGCGCGCCTTTCTCGGGGCGGACGGCAAGCTGCGCGTGTCGGGTGGTGAAAGTCTGGAGCAGCGCGCCCTGCGCGGGCTTGCCATTCACCCCCTGCCGCGCACCTTTTTGCCGGGGGACCTGAACATCATCTGGGGCTTTGAGCCCCACAACGCGCAGACGCAGACCTTGGTCTTCAGCGCGATGGACGGCCGAGTCATCGCCCTGGCCTTGGTGGACGATATCTACAATCGTGGCGCGGAGCAGAGGCGGCTGCCCCAGGAAGGGCGCATCCGCTTGTTCCTGCGCGACCCGAAGGCGTTGCCGACGCTGCTGGCCCCCCTGCAGGGGTGGGCGGCGGCGGATGCCCTGGGGATGAACGTGGATTGTAGCGGAGCCCAGGCCGAGGCCTGCCGCCTTTGGACGCGGTATCCCCTGCCGGTGACGGCCTACCGGCTGCCCTGTCGCGGTGCACTGGAGCGCTGTTCCCTGGCCCTCCCCCCGGTGACGGGCGCGATCCCCTCGCCTGAGCTCTTCCGCCAATGAGGGCCCGGGCCCGGTTCGGCCGTCGGGCTTTGGGTGGCCATCGCCAGGAGGCAAGAATGATCTGGATGAAGGGATGGAGCGCCCTTGGACTGGGGCTGCTGCTTTTGGCGCTGGCACGGGGGCTGAGTTCATCCCTGCCCATATGCCCCCGCCTTTTTTTGTGCCCCAAAAGAGGGAAAAGCAGCCCGGGACGGGCTAGAGTGTAGCGAAAATCGAGGGAGCGTGCGTCATGGGGCCCAAAGAAAGAGCTTGTCCGGATTTCCAGGGTGCTGCTGCGCGGCGAGCATCGCGCGATGTTGCGAGAGCGTTCGCCGCGCATTGCCGAGCGCTGGCCACCTCGGCAACCGGTTTCGTTGTTACAGCGTCTTTTCAGAAAGTGAAGCGTCTTGATGGACGCATCGTGTAAGGGATAGGACGGTAGAGGTTGAGCGATGAGGGATACTCCTTGTGGATGCTGCGGGTCAACGATAGGGAAGGGGTTTTTTCGTTTGGGTTGGTTGGGAACTCTGGAAAGGTGGCGATTCACGCCTTGTCGATTCGGCTCGATTCTCGCGGATTTTAAAAGCGGAATCCCTGGCAAGGAAAGGGGTCTGCGGGGCCGTGCACGACGAGGGATGGCGTTTCTGGCGGTCGTTCTCTGCGTATTCCTGACCATCCCCCACGCGTGGGCCAGCGCCCTGCCATCGTCCTTTGTGGCCGAGGCCTGCAAGGCGCTGCAGGAACAACACGGTAATCCCCATTGCGATCCCACCAAGCTCTATTACTCCGTTCTGCCCAACGGCGAGCGGCGTTTTGCCGAGGCGCGGCGTTGTGCTTTGGCACAGTACGCAAAAGCTCTCAAGCTCTGCCCGCCCAAAGCACAGCAGCGGGTGTGCCTGCGAGCTTGCTTTAAGGACACCGAATACCCGGATGATAACCCAGCGGTGATACTTGCCAACCTGTACGCCAACGGCCTGGGGGGTGCCCCAAGGGACCTCAAGCTTGCGAGCATTTTTGCCCAACAGGCATTTTACGAAGGAAATTTTGATGATTATGCGGAACTGGTCAAAGATTTTGTTCATGAAGCCAACCAAGGCGACAAGATCCTGCCCAAATACTTTGATTTGTATGAGGAGAGTATGTCGTCCGTAAGCTTTTCAATGGACAAGCAAGATCTTGGACAGATGGAGTTTCAGGCCGAAGTCGAGGCCTTTCTCAAACGTTATCAAGTGACCCTTCCGCCGGCAAGTCGTAAAGCGTTTACCCGTTTACGGGCAGAGTTTGAACATTTTCAATCGCACGATTGCGTTACGCCGTTTATTGCGATGGCTGGTAACCAATCCTATGGCTTTAGTCTTTCTAAGGAGAGGGATGAAAAGGAGGAGACGCTTCGGATTCTTGGCTGCCTTGTCAAGAGATCGTGCCACAGCCCAGTGGGCTTCGACCGGGCGGATAAGGATTTGAATGCCGCCTACGGCCGATTGAGGCAGGAACTCAAGGAGGTTAAAAGGCGATCGTCAAGTCTAGAGATGTGGACGTGCGAGATCGGGGCGTTGACTGAGGCGCAACGCTCATGGTTACGATACCGCGATGCTTTCGCCGCTTTTGCCCAAACCCTGGCGCCGGACCAGGTGAATGCCGTCAAGGCGCGCCTCACCCAGTATCGCGCCAAAGAGTTAGACGATATGTGGGGTAGCATCGAGGAACAACTCGCGAGCTAAACACAGGTTGGACGGGCAGACGAGAACATCCGCCGCAGTGCGCAAATGTGGCCGATCTCTGGTTCCTGCGGAGCGTCTATCGTAAAGGAGAGCGGGATGGGTACAAAAAAGGCCAATGATGTTCTCACCCGGGGATGGAGGCGGGCGCGCTTCGCGCGATTCGCGCTGTTTTCGGCGTTTATCATCATCGTTTCGCCTCCAGCCCACGGGGCCGATGGCGGTGATGACGGCGGCTGGCGCCCATCGATCCCCCTTCCGCCCCTCATCCGGACGATCATCGCCCATCCAAAGGACGCTGCGGCCATTCGCAAGCTCGTGGCGGGCGAGTGGCGGGTCATCGCCACCTATGGATTCGGCGTGTTGGCCAAAGACGCGCCCCAGGAAGTGCTAGGGAAAACGGGTCGGATTGTGCTGGAGGGCAAGGATCCGAAGGTCTTGATGTTCGAATACGGGACCGAGGGCTGCACGCCCGCCCAGCCCGCTGCGGATTTATCGCGTTGGGAACCGCTGGAAATGCTGCCCCGAGGCTACAGCCAAACGGGCTGGTCGGAGGCCGGCGCTTACCTTACGGACGGAGATACCAGCCTGGAGGAGTTCAAGAAGGGCAGATTGAAAACCTGGAATGGCGAGCCGCTGAGCCGCGAGCAGCTAAAGGCACTGGAACCGCTATTTCGGCCAGATCTCGATAGCAAGAAAGACTCTCAATGGCTGCACATCGGCTTTGCCAATCGCTGCGCGGGCAAAGGGCACCTCGTGCGCCTGCTGGAGCCAACCCGAGGCGGGATGTTGGTGCAATATTATGTGGATGGCTTTCTGATTTACGAGCGTGTCCGATGAGACCAGCTCGGCCCCCCTTCCTAATCCGTCCCGTGTTGCTCTTGGCTGTCCTGGGAGGGGCTTTCGTCGCCGGGGCCGCGTGGGCGGAAGGCACGCCCATGAGCGCCAACAAGACGCCTGCAGCATCTTCTGCCGATACCTACCCGCCATCGCGAGTCTGCGGCGCCGGGGCCCTTACCCTGTGGGAGTGTCGCTTACCGCGGCAGAGGGTGGCGCTCTGCCTTGCGGCCAAAGGCCAGGGCGCGGAGCGGCTCCAGGTGCTGCGCGCCGATAAGGCAGGGCGCATGGAGCTTTTGGCCGCAGGAGGCGGGGGAACGAAACTGCGCTACGAGATGAGCCCAAACGGCGACGCGAGTCTCGAGTTTCTTCGGGACGGGCGGCAGATACTCCTCATCGATCCTCTGCGCGGTCCGTCGATTCTAGAGCAAGAGATGCACGGCAAGGTGCAACGTTCCGAATGCCGCAATCCCAACCAGACCCTGTCCCTCAATCACACCGTGGCGCTGTTGCGGGCTCTGGGAATAACTGCTTCACCGTAAAAAAGGGAACGGATTCTGCCGGTATGCGCCGATCTGTGCTCCGACGGTCGGCTTTTGGCACCACGATGGCGCGGTCCGGAGCGCCCACCCAGGGGGGCTGAGTGGGTGATCCTGGTATTCAACGCACGATGGGCTTGTAGCGCAAGCGGTGCGGTCGCGCACCTTCATCGCCCAGCCGACGCCGCTTGTCGGCCTCGTACTCCTGGTAGTTGCCGGCAAAGAATTCGACGTGGGCGTCGCCCTCGAAGGCAATGATGTGGGTGGCGATGCGGTCCAGAAACCAGCGATCGTGGGAAATGACCAGCACGGTTCCGGCAAACTCCAGTAAGGCGTCCTCCAGGGCGCGGAGCGTTTCGACGTCGAGGTCGTTGGAGGGCTCGTCCAGCAAGAGCACGTTGCCGCCGGTGAGGAGGGTTTTGGCCAGATGCAGGCGGCCGCGCTCGCCGCCAGAGAGTTGCCCGACGAGCTTCTGCTGATCGGCGCCCTTGAAATTGAAGCGGCCGCAGTAGGCGCGAGAGGGGATCTCAAAGCGTCCGATCTTGAGGATATCCAAGCCGCCGGAGATTTCCTCCCACACATTCTTGCGACCATCCAGGGCTTCGCGGGACTGGTCTACGTAGGCGAGCTGTACCGTTGGGCCGAGGATCACCGCACCGCTGTCCGGTTGCTCGGCGCCAGTGATCAGACGGAAAAAGGTAGATTTGCCGGCGCCGTTGGGGCCAATGATGCCGACGATGGCGCCCGGCGGAATCTTGAACTCCACATGCTCGAAGAGCAGGCGGTCGCCAAAACCTTTGCTCACATCGCGAAACTCGATGACCTCATTGCCCAGGCGCTCGGCCACGGGGATGAAGATCTCCTGGGTTTCGTTGCGGGCCTGGTATTCGTAGGAGCTGAGTTCCTCAAAACGTGCCAGTCGCGCCTTGCTCTTGCTCTGCCGGCCCTTGGCATTTTGCCGCACCCACTCCAACTCTTGCTTCATGGCCTTGATGCGGGCGGCCTCGGTCTTGGCTTCCTGCTCCAGGCGTTTTTCTTTTTGCTCCAGCCAGGAAGAGTAGTTGCCTTTCCAGGGGATACCCTGGCCGCGGTCGAGTTCGAGGATCCACTCGGCGGCGTTGTCCAGGAAGTAGCGATCGTGGGTGACGGCGACCACGGTACCGGGAAAGCGCTGCAGATACTGCTCCAGCCAGTCCACGGACTCCGCATCCAGGTGGTTGGTGGGCTCGTCCAGGAGGAGCATGTCGGGACGGCTGATGAGCAGGCGGCAGAGCGCCACCCGCCGCTTTTCGCCGCCGGACAGCGGCCCCACCCGCGCTTCCCAGGGGGGAAGCCTCAGGGCATCGGCGGCGATCTCCATCTGCTGTTCCGCCTGGTGGCCGTCACCGGCGGCGAGGATGGCCTCGAGCCGCGCTTGTTCCGCTGCCAAGGCGTCGAAGTCGGCATCGGGTTCGGCGTAGGCGGCATAGACGGCATCCAGAGCCTTTTGGGCGCCGAGGATCTCGCCCAGACCTTCCTCCACCACTTCCCGAACCGTCTTGTCCGGATCGACGCGGGGCTCCTGGGGCAGATAGCCGATCTTGAGCCCCGGCATGGGGCTAGCTTCACCCTCGTACTGACGATCCTCGCCGGCCATGATCTTGAGGAGCGTGGACTTGCCCGCGCCGTTGAGGCCGAGGACGCCAATCTTGGCGCCGGGGAAAAACGACAAGGAAATGTCCTTGAGCAGCACCCGCTTGGGCGGGACGACCTTGCTCAGGTGATTCATGGTGAAAACGTACTGGGCCATGGGACGTGTGTTCTCCGTTAGACTCGGCCCATTGTATCCCAAAGCCTGCGTCGGCCCCAGATTTGCCGAGAGCGCCTGTAGAGGCGGTCGTACTGTGGACGGGTCGATCCCTTTAGCTGAGTCCAGCCAAGCCCGTCCCCCCCCCGAGCTGTGCAGGAGGGCGCCCGCCAGGCCCAGGAAGAAGAGGAGGAGGACGAAGATCCAGCCCCAGGGCCAGACGCTAAGGGACCTTGCAAATCCTCTTGCGGCAATCTCTTGGGTGACCACAGGCAACCCGCCAGGCTCGGCGACCAGTGGATGGGACATTCCATCCGTCAGTCCTCCTTGCAGGCGGTGTGAGGCCGAACTATACCTAAACAAAGGGCGCCGTCGGGAGGCGACGCAAATGCACATTCACCCCCCTCATTTCCGCACCATGGATGGCAAAAGACAGTCAACCGCGCCAGTGGATGGCTGTTTTGGGTTCTGTTGGGCTATCTGTGGCCAAGTTTCCGATGGATTGCTGCGGCGGACAGGAATCCATCACATCCCCCCGCGGCGCTTGGTTTCGCGGGTTTTTCTTTGCGCAATGAAGCTACTGTCGCATCAGCCGGACAGTCAAGGAGCTAGAACATGAATTCTACCATACCATCGGCGGCAGGATCGGAGACGCTGCCAGCTCCAAAGAAGGATTTTCGTTTCGTTCTCATCGCCGTCGTTGCCGGACTTGGCGGTCTGCTTTTTGGCTACGATACCGGCGTGGTCGCCGGGGTGCTGTTGTTTTTGCGGGATACCTTCCACCTGGACTCCACCTTGCAGGGACTCTTCGTGGCCATTGCCCTGGGCGCAGCGGCAGTGGGCGCGGCCTTTGCCGGAGCACTTTCCGACGCCTTCGGTCGCCGCACGGTGCTCATCATCACCGCCTTGATGTTTGTTCTTGGCGCCCTACTCGCGGCCATCGCTCAGAGTGTGCCGGTGCTCTTTGTCGGACGCGTTCTGGTGGGGGCGGCCATCGGCGTTTCCTCTATGTTGACGCCCCTGTATCTGGCGGAGGTGTCGGCGGCGCACTGGCGTGGCGCCATAGTCACCATCAACCAGTTTTACATCACCTTTGGGATCTTTGTTTCCTATCTGGTGGATTATGCCCTGGCGGATGTGACCAATGGCTGGCGCTGGATGTTGGGATTGGGGGCCATTCCGGGTGTGGTTCTCCTGGTGGGCATGTTCATCCTGCCCGAGAGTCCGCGCTGGTTGGCGGGACATAACCTCCTGGAAAAAGCGCGCGCGGCCCTGCGCTTCTTGCGCGGTCGCAGCGATGTGGACGCCGAACTCGCGGCACTCCACAAGGATGTGGTGGAGGAGGGCAGGCGGGCAGCGCCCTGGTCACGCCTTTTGCAGAAGGACGTGCGCAAGCCCCTCATCATCGGCGTGGGTCTGGCCATCTTCCAGCAGATCACGGGTATCAATGCGGTCATCTACTTTGCGCCGACGATCTTTCAGGATGCCGGACTGTCGTCGGCCTCGGTGTCGATCCTGGCGACGGTGGGCGTCGGTGCCGTCAACGTCATCATGACCCTGGTGGCCATGCGTCTGATGGATTCCTGGGGGCGGCGCAAGCTGTTGCTCTGGGGCCTGTGGGGTATGCTCGTGAGCCTCGTCGTCATCGGTATTGGCTTCATGGTGGAGCTGCATGGGGCGCTGGCTTACCTCATCGTCATCATGGTGGCGGCTTTTGTGGCCTTCTTCGCCATTGGTCTGGGACCGGTGTTCTGGTTGCTCATCGCGGAAATCTTCCCGCTGGCCATCCGCGGCCGTGGTGCCAGCATTGCCACCATTGCCAACTGGGTGTCCAACATGGTGGTTTCGGGAGTTTTTCTGGATTTCTTGCTGGCCATCGGCCGTGGGCCTACCTTTTTGCTCTACGGCGCGATGACGGTGTTGGCCATTCTCTTTACCTTGTGGATCGTGCCCGAAACCAAAGGGCGCAGCCTGGAGCAGATCGAAAGCCACCTGGATGCTCAGCCGGATTGATGCAAGACAAGTCGCTCAGGTATAGAGGGCCTGGGCGGCCTTTCGGAAACGCGCGTAGCGTTCCTCGGTACGCGCTTCGGGCTGCGGAGAAAAACTCCAGTCCTCGGTGGAGGCGTCCGCCCGTCGGGCGCTGTGCGGGGTATTCCGGGCCCAGCGTATCGCCCCGAGGAGGGCGACATCGGCGCCCCCAGCTACCCGTACCGGCAGGCAGAGGATGTTGGCGAGGAGCTGGGTAGCCCAGGCTGAGTGAAAGAGGTGACCGCTGACGATGATGGCGCGTGCGGGGCGAGGTGCTTGCCCTTGCAAGTCTTCGTACAACCAGCGCAGGGTGAAAAAAAGGCCTTCCACGGCGGCGTACAGGAATTCGGCGGGGCCATCCCGGGTGTCGATATCGAGGAAGGCAGCACGAGCGTCGGCGCGCCACAGGGGAGCGCGCTCGCCAGCCAGGAAGGGCAGGCAGAGCAATGACGATGGGGTGGCGCGGGCGGCGGCAGCCAATGCCTCGGTGAAGCCGACATCGGCACCGAAGCTATATCGGCGTACCCAATCCAGCATTGGTCCGCCGTTGTTGCTGGCGGTCCCGACCAACCAGTGATGGTCATCGACGCGATAGGCAAAGTTGCGCGTGCGGCGGGATAGTCGTGGGAGCGGGGAGTAGCGTCGTACGGCCATACTGGTCCCTAGCGATACGCCGAGGATGTCTTCCGTGAGCGCGCCCATGCCCCACTGCGCCAAAACGCCATCGCTCGCGCCCAGGCATGCACAGGCGCCAGCCCACTGGGGTGGAAAAATGGGATCCTCCCGACGCAGCGGGCGTTGCCACTCGCGGGTCACCAGTTTTGAGAGCTGTTCCGCGTCCACGCCGGCATAGGCCAAAGCCGCCGCGCTCCAGTCGCCGCGGTGGATGTCCAATACGCCCGAGGCACTGGCCGTGGCATAGTCGACCTCGTAGTTGCCAAAGGAGCGCCACCAGAGCCATTCCTTGATGGACAGTATGTGGCGGGCAGCGGCGAGATCCCGCGCCCCGGTCTGTCGCAGCCAGCGCAGTTTGATGAGGGGCGACAGGGGATGTATGGGCGTACCGGTGCGCCCATAGAGGTTACGGCCCGGGCCGTGGTCCCAGCAGTCCCGGGCTACCGCGGCCGCCCGTCCGTCGAGCCAGGTATAGGCCGGACCGAGGGGAGCGCCCTTGGCATCCACGAGCAACAAGCTGTGCATGGCCGAACTCCAGGCAATCTTGTCCACCCGATGCGTTTCTCCCAGATCGTCGGCAAGGGCCTGGAGCAGGCCCCGGAGCAGATGCTCGATCACCTGCACATCCTGAAGGGCGGCACCCGGAGAGGGACGCAGGAGGGGAATATCGGCTCGCCCTTGGGCAAGGACCCGTTCTTCGCCATCCACGGCAGCGACCTTCAGCACGCTCGTGCCCACATCGATGGCGATGTCGACGACTCGGCAGGTGTCAGTCATGGCGGGGATGGCGGCGGTACGGATGGTGTGGCAGACCGCGGTACGGTACCGTCAGGCGGTAGAGGTGACCGGCACGAGGATCGTCTCGCCGATCGCGGGCGGCGGTGGTGATGTACAGGTCCCGATGCCCTGCGCCGCCAAAACACACGGAGGTGACCTGGGGAGTCGGTAGCCGGACGCAGTCGGTGGCCCGACCTTTGCTGTCGAAGCGCGTCACTTTTCCGGCGCCGAAGTGTGCGACCCAGAGCCCGCCATCGGTATCCCCGGTCATGCCATCGGGATAGCCATCCAGCTCGGTGAACTGAATATGCAGCCGTTTGTCGCGGATTTCGCCGCGCGCGCTGAGGTCGAAGGCAAAGATGCGACGTAGGGCGCTGTCGCTGTGGTAGAGCGTGTGCCCGTCGACCGTGAAGGCGGGGCCATTGGAGACGATGTAAGGCGCATCCACGCGGGCCATGCTCTTTCCGCTGATGCGATACAGGGCGCCTGTGGGATTTTTTTCCTGGTCGTCCATGGTCCCCGCCCACACCCTGCCCCAGGGATCGGCCTTGGCATCGTTGAAACGATTGCTGACCGGCTCCCCCTCCGGGTGGGGAAAGCGCCGCTGCAAGTGGACGCCGCGCTCCCCAAGGCGCAGGGTCACGATCTGGCGTCGCAGACCGGCAAGGAAGCAGGTGTCGTCTGCATACCCCACCAGCCAGGTGCAGGGTTCGTCCAGCTCCCAGAAGCGCCCTGTCCCGCTCGCGGGCCAGAAAGCGGCAATCTTCTGGCCGAGAATATCCACGAAGTAGACCGCTTCCTGGCGCGGTGACCACAGGGGACCCTCACCCAGGATGGCGCCCAGGGGCCAAACGACCTCGGCTTCGCCAAGCTCGCGTACCGTATCTTGCGGGGTCTCCATGGGCTTTGTCTCTCTCGGGATCAGGCGCGATTCAAGCGGCGCAGGAGGGGAACCTTGATCTGATCCAGCAGCAAGGTGAAAAGCACGGTGGCCGCCAGCAGGACCAGGATGATGGGAAGCGGCAGGGCCGCCATGAGCCAGCCCTGGCTTGCCAGCAATGAGACCACCAGCACATCGGCAAGACTTGCCCACAGCAGGAATCGCCCTGGCAGCGAAGCCCACAGATGGCCGCGTTCCCGCACCATAAAGACATTGGCCAGGCCGGAAAAGACGAGGCCCAGAAAATCGAGACTCTGCCGCGCGGGCAGGGACAGATGCATCAGGATACCGGCGCCGTACACCAGAAAAATGTAGATGAGCCAGGCCCCTGCCACGACCAGGGAAGACCAGACGAGGCTGCGCACATCCCAGCGATCGGGTCGCGGCGAGGGGCGGACGTGATCCCCGGCCAGGGACATGGTCACGAAGTCGTTGGCAAAGAGCAGCAGCAAGACCAAAAGTGGGGTGACGACGAAATCGTGAAAGAGCAAAAAGCCGAGGCTCAGAAAGAGTGCCACCTGAAAAACCTTGACGATCTTGTTGAGCGTGTAGGTCAGCATGCGCTGGTAGACGCGTCGACCCGTTTCGACGGCTGTGAGGATGCCCTGCAGACCGGGTTGTGTAAGGACGAGACTCGCCGCCGCCTTGGCAACGTCGGTGGCACTCTCCACGGCTACGCCCATTTCCGCCTGCTTGAGTGCTGGCGCGTCGTTCACGCCGTCGCCCGTCATGCCGACGATATGCCCCTGTTTTTGGAGGGACTGTACGAGGTGGAACTTGTCTTCCGGGAAGACTCCGGCATAGACGCCGCAGTCCTCATGGATGGCCTCGCGGTCGCAGGTGCGCCCAGGGATCCCAAGCTCCTTGGCCACATGGGCGGCAGTGGCTGGACTATCGCCGGTGACCATACGTACCCGCACGCCGAAGTTCTGGAGCTTGGCTATGAGATCCGCGGCATCTTCGCGCAGAGGATCGGCCAGACCGATGAGACCCAGCCATTGGGGTGAGCCCTCTGGGCCAGCGGCGACGCCAAGCACGCGGGCTCCGCTGCTGGCCAGTTCTTCCGTCGCTTTCTCCCAATGGACTCCCTGGCAGAGTGCGGCAATCACCTGCGGCGCACCCTTCAGCGCGCGCCAGCGTTGGCCGTCTTTCGCAAAAACGGCCTCCGAGCGCTTACTGGAGGGGTCGAAGGGAATGAAATCCTGGCGCTGCGGGGGAGTTGCGCCCTCTGCCTTGGCGGCATCCAGGATGGCCAGGTCGATGGGGTCCTGGGTCGCTTCATCGCTGGCCAGCGCCGCCATGGCCAGAAGCTCCTGGCGCTGCTGGCGCGGTCCTGCCTCTACCGCACTCACCCGCAGGCGATTCTGGGTGAGGGTTCCGGTTTTGTCGCTGCAGAGATCGCTCATGGCCGCGGCTTCTTCGATGGCGGCGAGGCGGGTGACGAGCACCCCCTGACGGGCAAGACTCAAGGAGGCAAGGGCAGTGGCGAGGGTGAAGGTGGCGGGCAGTGCCACCGGCACCGAGGCGACCAGCAGGATGAGGGCGAAGGGCAGGATTTCGGCCAGCGGCATCTGCATCCAGGTGGCGTAGGCGAGGATGGCGGCCACCAGAAGTCCATCCATGATCACCAGGTAGCGAACGATGGCGAGCACCAGGATCTCCAGGTGGCTCTTGGCTCCGGCGCCGCGCACCAACTCCGCCGTCTTGCCGAAGTAGCTCTGGGCGCCGGTCGCCGTCACCTCGCCGGTGGCTTCGCCCCGGCGGACCGTGGAGGCGGAGTACACCGTGTCTTCCGCCTTGCGATCCACGGGCAGGGATTCGCCCGTGAGCGCGGATTGATCCACCAGGATCTGTCCCTCGGTGAGCCGGATGTCCGCAGGTACGATATCGCCCAACCGTATGTGAACGCAGTCGCCGGGCACGAGCTCCGTCGCCGAGATGCTGCACCATTTGCCGTCACGGCGCACCCGCGCTTCTATCCGCAGGCGCTCGCGCAGCAGTTCCAGGGCCTTCTGTGCCCGCTGTTCCTGGCTGAACCCGAGAATGCCATTGAAAATGAGCAAGAGGGCGATAATGATGGCTTCCGGCCATTTGGCCAGGACCAGTTCCAGCACCAGGGTCAGTTCCAGCATCCACGGCACGGGCGCCCAGAACTTGTGGAGGAAGGTGAGCAGGGGATGGGTAGCCGCTTCCTGTACGGCGTTGGGTCCAAACTTTTGCAGGCGTGCGGCGGCCTCGGCACTGCTGAGGCCGATACAGGCATTTTCACTCATGATCCACTCGATCTGCGACGCGTCATAGGTCTCAGTATAGAACCATCCTATGCTCCTTTGTTTCCGTCGCCTGCGGCTCGGGGTAACATAAGGGTCTGTAAGGGAGGTGGCGCATGTTGAGTGTCTGGGGAGATGTCGTGGTCATGGTCGGTACCCCCGTGGTGATGATCCTTGTGGCCTGGGGTGTCCATCGCCTGTCGCGTCGGCGGGATGGTGACGGAGACCGGCGGTGATCCAGCTCACCCTGCTCAAGGCCAAGCTGCATCGCGTGCGCGTCACGGCGGTGGAGCTGGACTACGAAGGCTCTTGCGCCATCGATGAGGAACTGTTGAAGCGGGCGGGGATTTTGCCCTTCGAACAGATCCACATCTACGATGTCCACAACGGCGAGCGCTTCAGCACCTATGCCATTGCCGCAGCACCGGGAAGTGGTGTCATCTCCGTCAACGGTGCGGCGGCACGGCGGGTTTCCTTGGGTGATCTACTCATCATTGCCGCCTATGCCCAGATTCCGTCCGACGAGGCGGAGGGGTTTCTGCCTCGCGTGGTCTACGTCGACGGCGAAAACCGCCCGCGCGACGCGGCGGCGACGCCAGGATTGGCCAGTGCTGCGCCGGCATGATCGGCGCGCCTTTGCGGCGTAGTCCCAGTCGCTGAAACGTCTTGGCCTTTACCGCAAGTCAACGCATCATCGCCGCGCGCGCTGCCCGCAGCGTCGGCCAGGGGGCGCTCGTCGTCGACTTTGCGCTGTACCTGCATGCACTGCACTGGTCGGCGGTGGCCATTGGCGGACTCTACTCGGCGAGCCTTCTTTTGGGTGCCCTGGCGACGCTCATCGTTGGCCCGGCCAGCGATCGGCTGGGTGCCAAGGGTTTTTTGCTGGCCTACGAGGCGGTGCAGATACTGGCTGCCGGCATTGCCCTGTTGACCACCGCCACGGTCTGGCTCAGCCTGGCCGCTATTTTGGGCGCCTTCGGTCGTGGTGCCAACGGCGGCGCCGGACCCTTTGCCCCGGCGGAGCAGTCGTGGCTTTCCCGGGCCGCGGAGGGATCGAACTGGGGCAGGGTCTTTCACACCAATACGGCGGTTGGGCTACTGGGTATGGCCGTGGGCGCTGCCCTGGGCGCGGTGCCCCAGTGGCTGGCGCCCGCCATCCCGTTGACCGCGGGCTATCGTCTGCTCTTCGTCATCGTTCTGCTGGGGTCATTTTTCTGCGTGTTCTTCCTGGCCGGCGCCCGCGAGGAGCGCTCCAGAGCTCCCAAAGATCCGGAGCAATGCACCTCATCCCCGGAAGGTGAGCGGCCGAAGCCTCGCCCCTGGCGGGTGCTCCTGGGTTTTGCTGGCGTCAATAGCCTCAATGGGCTTGGCATCGGTATGGTCGGCCCGCTCATGGCCTACTGGTTCCATCTGCGCTTCGGCGTCGGGCCGGCTGCCATCGGTGGCGGTATGGCCCTGGCCTTCCTGAGTGCTGCCCTTCTTTCCCTGCTGGGCATCCGTCTGGTGGACCGCTTTGGCATGATCGATACCGTCGTCGGTATGCGACTTGCCGGTCTGCTCCTGCTTCTGGCCATTCCCTGGATGCCCACCTTCTGGCTTGCCATTGCCTGCTACATTCTCCGCGCCGCCCTCAACCAGGGCAGTATCGGGTCACGACAGGCCCTCTTCCTGGGACTGGTGGACGCTCATCACCGAGGACTTGCGGCTACCGTCAACAGCCTCTCCGTCCAAGCCCCCCGGGCCATCGGCCCCAGCATTGCCGGTCTCTTCTTCGAGGCCGGCCTGCTGTCTTGGCCTTTTTGGCTCGCGGCGGCCCTGCAAGGGAGCTACCTCCTCCTGTTCCAGCGTTTCTTTCGGAAATATGGCCGTAAAACTGGCTCCAGCAGCTGATCCTGCCTCGCGTCACATCCCAAACCTTGCCGGATAGTGCTTTTAGCCGGTGAGGCCTGCTCCCGTAATGGTACTTTCCCTCAGAGTTTGCCGTAGGAGTGTAGGCCCGACAGGAACATGTTGACGCCGAGGAAACAGAAGCTCACCACCCACAGGCTCATGAAAGACCACCAGGCCATGCTGCGGCCGTGCCAGCCTTTCACCACCCGCGCGTGCAGGTAGCCGGCATAGTTGAGCCAGACGATGAGTGCCCAGGTTTCCTTTGGATCCCAGGACCAGAAGCCACCCCAGGCCCGGGCGGCCCAGACGGCGCCAAGAATGGTGGCGACGGTAAAGAAAAGAAAACCCAGGGCAATGGCCTTGTACATGACCTCATCCTGCACCTCGAGGCTGGGCAGGACGCGGGCCAAGCTGCCACCCCGCCGTTGCGAACGCTGGGTGAGGAGGTAGGCTAGGCCCACCAGGCTCGCGATGGTGAAGTTGGCATAGCCCACGAACATCATCGGCACGTGCAGCTTCATCCAGAAACTCTGCAGGGCAGGGATGAGTGGTTCGATCCGATCCATGTGCTGCGCCAGGGTCAGCCACAGCAGAAAGCCGACACCCATGGCCACCAGCGGCATCACGAAGGCCCCCAGGGCGCGGGCCCGATTGCGCTGTTCGTAGTACAGCCAGAACAAGGCCGTGGAGGCGCAGAAGAGCACCATGACCTCCCAGAGGTTACTGACGGGGATGTGCCCCCAGTCGGGATGGCCCAGATAGGTCTCGCGCCAGCGCACCCCAAGACCAATGAAGCCAAAGACCACACCCACCCAGGTCAATGCCGATGCCAGGCGTCCCAAGGTTTCCCGCGCCGTTACCACATAGGCCAGGTAGGTCGCCGTCGCTGCCAATAGTGCCAGCGACATCCAGTAGACCGCTGCCACCCCCTGCAGTACGTAGCGCAGGAGTAGATTGTCGGCGGGCGTCTGGCCGTCACTGTAGAGCCAGACGGCAAGTAGGGCGGGTAAGACTGCCGCGATGGTCGCCCACTGCAGGGGGCGCCAGGCTATTCCGGCGGTGAGCAGTCCGGCGTACCAGCTGGCAAGGACGACGTACTGCCAGTAGCCGAAGTCGTGGCCATAGCGCAGCAGGATCGCAAAAGCGGCCAGGGTCAGGGCGCCGACCCAGGGTGCCTCCTGGCGCAGGATGGCGGTCCAGGATCGGGGCTGGGGAGACGACGGCAGGGCATAGCTATCCACGGGACTATGGGCCATGGTGAACCTCCTCATGGGTTTCGCGAGCGGAAATGGGCTGGGCACCGGCAGCTTCCAGTGCGGCGCGCCACCCCGCAAACTGTCGGGCAAAGTCGAGACGGTTACGATCGGTACCGGCGCCCAGCAGTAGTTTGCTGCTGCCATCGGCACGCCGCTGGATCTGCGCCCAGACTTTTTGCTGGGGCAGATAAAAAAGGATGAAGATGCCCAGCACCAAGGCCACGCAGCCCCAGTAGATCAGCGTGGTGCCAGGCCACTTGGTCACCTGCAGGCCCGCTGCCCAGCGATGATCGAACTGCGACAGGGTCAGGACAAAGGGTACGGGGTAGTCGTGCAGACTCGCCAGGGCCTGGAGACTGGCCTCGACGAAGCGCTCCTTTTGGGCGGCTGTCCACTCGGGCGCGGCGCGGGCAGCCACCCGATCAAAGACCGCCGAAAAAAGCGCCGGTGAGGCGTTTGCCCCTTCCTTGGCGGCCTGTTGCAGTGCGGCAAGGTAGGCCATGAACAGATGGATACTGCCCGCCGGCCCCGTAGGTATGTAGACATACTGGTAGGCATCGCCAAGGCTGCGTCGGTAACCCTGCACGAAGAATCCCTGGCCATCGCGGGTTATGGGCTGCATGTAGGTCTTCATCTCCGCTCCGCCGCCCTGCGGATCGTGCACCACATAGGTGAAGCTCGGGCCCAGATTGACGGTGGGATGCCTGGGGTCGCGCGGTTCGCCCACGGCGCTGCGCGGGACGATGTTGTAGAGGTCGAAGTTTTTCAGCTGCACCGAATAGCCGGAGTTGCCCGCTTTCAGGGTCTGTCCCACCCGGCCCTGCAGTTCGCCGCTGTGACCATCGGCTGCCCCCAGCAGGTAGGAGCGCATGGTGAGCAGGGAACCGCCGTCGCTGAAACTCGACTGATAGATGTCCACCCCATCGTAGGACATGGGGTGGTTGACGCGGATGGCCCCTTCCTTGAGCACCTTCCCTTGGGGGCTGTAGAGGACGACGTCGGAAACGAAGTCCTTGGGCATGCCGGTGGAGTAATACTGGATGTGGAAGGCTTTCAGGTGGATGCGAAAGGGTAGTGGCTGGACCAGGTAGCCGTTACCCGCCAGTTCGAACACGGCGTCGGCCGTCTGTCCCTCGGGAAGGGTGATGATGCCGCGGTACGCCGGGTTGTGGACGGGCATGAAGGCAGAGGCCGGAATCTTGGACAGGGGCAGATCGAAATCCGTGGCTGGGCGCAGACTGCCGGTGAGTTCCGCCCACTTGACGGGAATGTCGGCGTTGTAGAGGGCGGCAGCACAGATGACGATGATCGCGATGTGGGTGAGGAAGTAGCCGAGGCGATGGTACTTGCCCTTGCGCGCTGCCAGGTACTGGGAGTCGCCCTCTTCCAGCAGGCGAGGACGAAAACCCGAGGCCCGTAGCAGGGTGGCGAGGCGCTCGGTCAGCGCGTCGCGGTCCTGTGCCGACACCATCTCCAGAACGTGGGGCTGGGCCCGTAGGGCATTCTCGCGCTGACGCAGGGGAAACTCGCGGATATCGCGCAACATCCGGGGCGTATTGCGGGTGACACAGGTGGCGGTGGACAGCACCAGAAAGGCGACGATGCCGGTGTACCAGGCGGTGCGGTAGACGTCGTAGAGCCCCAGGGTGCGGAATACCGCAAACCAGAAGGGACCAAACTGCACGGCGTAGTTGCTGTAGGGCTGCTGTTGGCTGAGGATGGTGCCAATGATGGAGGCAATGGCCAGCAAGACCAGCAGGCTCACGGCCAGACGCATGGACCCCAAAAAGGAACCGAGCAACCGCCACGGCGAGCGTTGTCGCATCATCACATCGGTCTGCGCTTGCAAAATCCCCTCCCCTTTTGTAGCGCAACGTCGGCCAGTCTAGGAGGCCGCGCCCCCTGGCACAAGTCCCGAATCCGAACATCCGCGATTGCCAGTGACAAGCGCCGACGACTATGCTCTAAGCATGGAACGTACCAATCCCAAGGATATGGCCAAATCCTTCCGCTTTTCGCCGCTGCGGCGGGCGCGCTTTCGTATGAGCGTGACCCGCATGGACCAACTGCCCGCGGACGATGGGGCCGAAGTGGCCATTGCCGGCCGCTCCAACGTCGGTAAATCGTCCGTGCTCAATCTGCTCACCGGTCACGGTGGTCTTGCCCGCGTCAGCCGGACGCCAGGACGCACCCAGGCCATCAATGTGTTCGATCTGGATCCCGGGCAAAGGCTCATGGATCTGCCGGGCTACGGTTACGCCAAGGTGCCAGACGCGCTGCGCCTGTCCTGGGGGGATTTGTTGGAGGATTACCTGCGCCGCCGTACCAGTCTGCGTCTATTGCTGCTGGTGATGGACATCCGCCATCCGCTGGGATCCCACGATCTTGCTCTGCTGGATTTTGCCCGGCACTGTGGGCGACCGGTGCACGCCCTCCTGAACAAGGCCGACAAACTCAGCCGCGGTGCGGCGCTGCAGGTGCTAGCCCAAGCCCGCCGCAACCCGGCCCTCGAGGGAGTGGGCCTGCAGTGTTTTTCGACGCAATCGGGACTGGGTCTCGAGGAGTTGCATTGGCTGCTCGCCCGAACCTACGAAAAAGAGACCCCGGTGGAGACCGGGGCCAAGTCAGAGCCCTCAAAGGGAGGGGAGGGCTCGGGACCTGGCCAGGGAGGAAAAAGCCAGGACCGCAACGCTACAACTGCGGGCTTTGAGTAGCAACATGACTGTAAAGTTCAATCATAAACATCCCTGGCACGTCCTGCGCCCCGATTGGCGGGTTCGTTGGCGCAGCCGCCAAAGCCGCTGGGCCAATCGCCTGCACCTGTCGCTCTGGTATCCGCACTGGCCCATCGCTGCAGCCGTCGGTCTTCTGGGTATCCTCAACATCCTGCCGGCGCTGGAGCATATCCTGGGTCTGCGCTACAACGGCAGTCTCGCGCACATGTCCCAGAGCTTCCTTCTGGATGCCTTCCGCGGTATCCCCGTAGGTGCCGCCGGGATCGTACTCCTGATCATGTCCGTCGGGCTTCTGTTCCGCTCCCGCTTTGCCTGGGTGCTGGTGCTGGTGCTCACGGGGGCCATCCTGAGCTATGGGCTTTTTCGCCACCCCAGCCATCCGACCCTGCTGCTCTATTACAATGCCTTGCTCATGGCCATGCTGTGGCTTTTCCGCAAACACTTTAGTTACAGCAGTCTGGCCACGGGAACCCTGTTCGCGCTGACCGGCGCGGTGCTGGTCATCAGTTATGGGGTCTTTGGTGCCTATATTCTGGGGGCCGATTTCAAGCCGCCCATCCACAGCCTGCTCACGGCCCTCTACTACTCTGTGGTGACCATGTCCACGGTGGGCTACGGCGATATCGTCCCCATCACTCCCGAAGCCCGGATTTTTGTGGTATCCCTCATCGTCCTGGGCATCACCGTCTTTGCCACCTCATTGTCCGCCATCATCGTTCCGGCCGTGCACAACCGCCTGCAGGCCGCCCTGAAAGGAGAGGCTCGACCCATGATCCGCAAGAACCACTACATCATCGTCGGCGATACCCCCCTGTCTCGAAACAGTTACCGCGAGTTGAAAAGTCGCCAGCTGCCGGTGGTGGTCATCGTTGGCCATCCCCCAGAGGATTCCATCTATCAAAGCGACGACCTGATCCTTGGCGATGCCGCCGATACCGAGGTGCTGCGCAGTGCCGGGGCGGAAAATGCCATCGCCGTGCTCGCCCTGCGCGCCGACGACTCCGAAAACGCCTTTGTCGTGCTTGCCGTCAAGGAGTTGGAGGGCAATGCCAAGACCGTCGCTGCGGTGAACGACAGCAAGAACCTCGGCCGGGTGCGGCGGGTGCAACCGGACATGATCATCGCCCCTCAGGTGATGGGTGGGGAGCTTTTGGCCATGGCCCTCAACGGCGAAACCCTGGACAGCGATGCCGTGATGCGGATGTTCCGTTTCAGCAGTGGTGAGACGGATAACGGCGGCAAGAAAGGTTGAACCGCGTCAGTCGCCGTGGGCGGCGTCCCAATTGGCGCCCACCCCGAGGCCCACGGTGAGTGGAACGGCCAGTTCCGCCACCCCTTCCATCTTCTCCCGCAGCATCTGGCAAGCCGCATCCACCGCCTTTTCCGGGACCTCCAGGATCAGCTCGTCGTGCACCTGCAGCAGCATCCGACCGTGGTCCGTCTGCGCCAGAAGCCAGGCGTCCACGGCGATCATGGCGAGCTTGATGAGGTCTGCCGCCGTTCCCTGCATGGGGGCGTTGATGGCCGCGCGCTCGGCATAATTGCGCCGCGCCGGATTCTGGGAGCGGATTTCCGGTAGATACAGGCGGCGCCCGAACAGGGTCTCCACATAGCCTTGCTGGCGGGCAAGGCGGCGGGTGTTTTCCATGTATTCCCGGACCCCGGGGTAGCGTTCGAAATAGCGTTCCATGTAGGCCTTGGCCTCCCCTTGGCCGACGCCGAGCTGTTGTGCCAGCCCATAGGGCGTCTGGCCGTAGATGAGACCAAAATTGATGGCTTTGGCGGCGCGTCGCTGTTCGGGAGTCACCTGCTCCAGGGGAATGGCAAAGACCTCTGCCGCGGTGGCCCGGTGAATGTCGAGGCCCCGAGCAAAGGCCTGGCGCAGGCCGGCGTCGCCGGACAGGTGGGCCATGATGCGCAGCTCGATCTGGGAGTAATCGGCGCTGATCAGCAGGTGCCCAGGCTCGGCCACGAAAGCCTGGCGGATACGCCGGCCGAGATCGCTGCGGACCGGGATGTTCTGCAGGTTGGGATCGCTGGAGGACAGGCGTCCAGTGGCGGCCACTGCTTGGTGATAATGGGTGTGCACGCGACCAGTGCGCTCCTGGATCATCTGCGGTAGGGCGTCGGCGTAGGTGTTCTTGAGCTTGGCCAGGCCGCGGTAGTCGAGGATGAGGCGCGGCAGATCGGCCTGTTTGGCCAGTTCCGCCAGGACGTCCTCGTTGGTGGAGGGCTGGCCTCCCGGGGTTTTTTTGAGGACGGGCAGGCCCATCTTGTCGAAAAGGATGGTCTGGATCTGCTTGGGGGAGTTGAGGTTGAAGCGCTGTCCGGCGGCGGCGAAGGCCTCGGACTCGACGGTGGCCATGCGGGTGTCGAGCTCCTCGCTCAGCCTTTTCAGGACATCCACGTCGATGCGTACGCCCGCCCACTCCATGCGTGCCAGAACCTCCACCAGGGGCATCTCGATGTCGCGAAAGACCCGGGCGAGACCCTCGTGTCGGCGGATCTGCGGCCACATCTGGGCGTCCACCCGCAGGCAGACCTCGGCATCCTCGGCGGCGTAGGCCGTGGCGCTGGCGATATCGACGGCGGCAAAGCTGCGCGCCTGCCGGCCTTTGCCCGTCAGCTCGGCGTAGGAGATATTGCGGTGCTGCAGGTAGCGCTCCGCCAGGCTGTCGAGGTCGTGGGCCGCCGTGCTGTCCAGGACATAGCTCTCCAGCAGGGTATCGCGCGCAAGTCCACGTGGTCGCAAGCCCTGGGCCCAAAAAATCTGCCAGTCGAACTTGGCATTCTGGGCGAGCTTGGCCTTGCTGCCGTCCTCGAGCCAGGGGCCCAGGAGGGCCAGTGCCACATCCCTTGGGATCTGTTTGCCTTCACGGTGGCCCAGGGGCACGTACACGGCCCGAGTCCGATCGCCTTCGAACCAGGCCAGGGAGAAGCCCACCAGCTCTGCGGCGTGGGGGTCCAGGGAGCTGGTTTCCGTATCGATGGCGACGCGCTCGGTCTGCTCCAGGGTGGCGAGGAGCCGGGCCAGCTCCTCACGGTGGACGATGGCGCGGTAGTTCTCGCGTCGCACGGGATCCGCGCTGGGGGTAGAGGGTCCGGACGGCTCGGGCAGATCCTTCAACCATTGCTGGAAACCGAGGCGTTCGGCCAGGCGCCGCAAGGTGGCGGGGTCGGGCGGCGTGGCCTCTGCGGGAGGGATCTCCACATCGCAGCGGATACGGGCCAGTTCGCGGCTACGCGGCAGGATCTCGGCAACGGCACGGAGGGATTCTCCCACCTTGCCGGGTATTTCCTGCCCATGGGCGAGGATCCCATCCAGGTCCCCATACTGCTGCAGCCACTTGGCAACGGTCTTGGGCCCGGCTCCGGGCACGCCCGGAATGTTGTCCACCTTGTCGCCCACCAGGGCCAGATAGTCGGCAATCTGGGTTGGCTCAACCCCAAAGCGGGCCCGCACCTCGGCAAGATCGGTGCGGGTTCCCTTCATGGTGTCCATGAGGGTGGTGTGCTCGTCCACGAGCTGGGTCAGATCCTTGTCGCCAGTGGCGATGATGACGGGTGTCTGGACGGGTGTTGCCCGGGCAAGGGTGCCGATGACATCGTCGGCCTCGACACCGGGGACGACCAGAAGTCGTAGTCCCATGGCGCGCACCCACTGGTGCAGCAATTCCACCTGGGCACGCATCTCCTCGGGCATGGGCGGACGCTGCGCCTTGTACTGATCAAAGAGGGCATCGCGGAAGGTCTTGCCCGGGGCATCGAAGACGACGATGATCTCGCTCTGGGGATACTCCCGCTGCAGCCGCCGCAGCATGTTGGCCACCCCCAGGATGGCCCCCGTGGGCAGGCCATCGGGCGCGCGCAGATCGGGCAGGGCGTGGAAGGCACGATAGAGAAAGCTCGAGGCATCCACCAGGATGCGTGGCGCAGTGGGCATCGGGACATCTCCTAGAATTTGTAACATAATACGGGAAAGCCCCATTCTTGGACACGGAAGTCAGCATGCGCCCTCACCTGGAGACGGAACGTTTACGCGACGGTGGCGAAAGTCGCCTCACCCGCGAAGCTTGGAAAATCTTCCAGATCATGGCCGAGTTCGTGCGCGGTTACGAGAAGCTGGCGGCCGTGGAGCCTTGTGTCAGCATCTTCGGGTCCGCCCGCATCGATCCGGAGCATCCCTGGTATCGCAAGACCCAGGAAATCGCCACCAAGCTCTCCAACGCCGGCTTTTCGGTCATCAGCGGCGGCGGGCCGGGGGTCATGGAGGCGGCCAACAAGGGGGCCTTCCGTGGCACGGGCTACAGCATCGGGCTCAATATCGAGCTGCCCCACGAGCAGCACAGCAATCCGTACCAGGATATTTCCCTGTCCTTCGAGCATTTCTACTCGCGCAAGGTCATGTTCATGAAGTATGCGGCCGCCTACGTGGTCATGCCCGGCGGCTTTGGCACCCTGGACGAATTGGCCGAATGTCTGACCCTGGTACAGACGGGCAAGACCCGGCGTATGCCCATCATCCTGGTGGAGTCCAGTTTCTGGAATGGCCTCATTCAGTGGTGGCGGGATGTCCTGCTCGCCGGTGGCACCATCAACGCCGAGGATCTCGATCTGGTTACCGTCATCGACGATGCCGACGCCGTGGTCGCGGCCATCTTTGATCACTACGAGAAGCGCGGTTTTGCCCCTTCCGCCGCCGAGGCGGAAGCATTACTCAACCTCTAGGCGCGAGGAATCCCTTCATGAAACGCATCCTGTGGTCCGTACTCATCGCCAGTCTGGCAGCCGTCAGCGGCAACACCTGGGCGGCGGAAAGCGCTGCCGAAAACATCCACAAGTTGGACCTCCCCAAGCTCGCACCGTCCACCGCGACGGGTCCAGAGGCCAAGCTCAAGGTCCCCAAAGGCTCCCAAATCGAGGAGTACAAGGTCAACGGACGGGTGTATATGATCAAGGTCATCCCGCCCAAGCCCTTCCCACCCTATTATCTGGTGGACAAGAGCGGCAGCGGCGAATTCACCCAGGTGCCCCAGAAGGACATCAACGACCTGAGCGTGCCCCATTGGGTCATTTTTCGCTGGTGACGCACGGCATCTGCACTGATTTTGGGGGCCCATGTCCGTCTACACCGATGTTTCCGCACCGGCCCTGGCCGAGTTTCTGTCCCACTACGACCTGGGGGTCCCGAAGGCTCTGGAGGGGATCGGTGCCGGCACGGAAAACAGCAATTTCTTTCTGCAGACCGATTCCGGTCGTTATGTCCTTACCCTCTTCGAGCGCCTACCCGCGGCCGAGATTCCCTACTACCTGCACGTCACGGAATGGCTGAGCCAACGGGGTATTCCCTGCCCGGCGCCGGTGCACGCCCGCGATGGCACGATTCTCCGCGAGCTCTGCGACAAACCGGCGGCCATCGTCCACTGTCTGCCGGGTGCGTCTATCGTCCAACGCTGTCCGAGCGATAGTGAGGTAGCGGCGGCCGGCGCCCTGCTGGCGCGAATGCACCTGGCTGGTGCCGATTTTGCCGAGCGCCACCCGAACCCGGCCGGCTGGTTCTGGTGTCAGCACACCGCACGGCGTCTCAGCCCCAAGCTGAGCCCGGCAGAGCGTGCCCTGCTGGTGGAGGAGTTGGAAGCGCAGAAGGCTTGGCCCCGGGATAAAGTCCCCGGGGGAGTCATCCACGCCGATCTCTTTCCGGACAACGTCCTCTTTCAGGACGATGCCATATCCGGAGTCATCGATTTCTACTACGCCGGCGATGATGCCTGGCTTTACGATCTGGCGATCCTGGCCAATGCCTGGTGTTCCCTCACCGACGGTAGTCTGGACAAGCACCGGGCCGCAACGCTTTGGCGCGCCTATGCAGAAATCCGTCCCATCGAACGCGCAGAGCACGGTTTGTGGTTTCCCTACATGCGCGCAGCGGCCCTGCGTTTTTGGCTGTTACGTCTGGAGGCCCGCCACTTTCCGCGCCCGGGGGCGATGACGGAGTGCCGCGATCCGGAGGAGTACCGGCGCATCCTGGCATGCCGGCGGGAGTTTTGCTGATCGCGGTCTGGCAGCTCTGCACGCGATCAGGGGGAAGGTGGGCGCGACCAGTAGCCGGCCAGAAATAGGGCCACGCCAAAGAACAACCCCTCCGCTGCCGGCAAGGACCAGTCGGCCGGGTGACTGCCGCTCAGGATGGAAGCAAAAAGCGCCAATGCGGTGACCATGAGAAAGATACCGAGGCGCTCCACGGCCAGTGCGAAGCGGCGTGTGTCGATGGTTTGCAGTCTGGACCACAGGCCGAGGTGGATGAGCAACCTGCGGGTGGCGCTGGGGAAGAGAACGGCGAGGACGATGGCGCAGACGAGGAGGGTATTTGCCAAGTACAGCCAGATCATGCCCGCTCCCAAAAATTCAGATTCATGGGTATGTTTATAGCGCGCATCGCCAACCTTGCCAAGGGCGGCGTACGGATGGCACCACCGTGTCGGACCTGGAGTTTTATGGGACGTGAGGACAGCACATGGATAGGAGTGGTCATGGTGCAGGGTGATGAGGATTCCACGCAGATACCGCCGCCTGCCTGGCCCAGAGAGGCCCGCTGGTTGCACGCCGGGATCGCCTTTGGCGTGACCTGGCAGATCTGGTCGTCTTTGTGGATGACACCGCAGTGGGAGCATGCCGACTATGGCAGTCTCGGCGGTCTGCTCTTCAACGCCCATGCCTGGATCGGTCTGATGACCGCCCTCTTCATCCTCTGGCAGTGGCTCTGGATCGCCAGTGACCGCCGTATTCGCCGCCAGTTCTTTCCCTGGAGCGGCCCCTGGCAGCCCGTGCTCGCCGATCTCGCTGCCCTTGCCCGGGGAAGGCTGCCCGGCGGTGGACCGCGCCCGGGTTTGGCCGCGCTGGTGCACGGGCTGGGGCTTCTGGCCATTACCTGGATGGCGCTGACGGGTTCTGCCATCTACTTTTTCCTGCCCCAGGGCGGCGCCTTGCCCGGCCGTGCTCTGGAAACCCTCGTACCCCTGCATAAACTGGGTAATCTCGTGGTCTGGATCTACTGGTGTGGGCACGTCGCCATGACGCTTCTGCATGCCCTGCGGCGCGAACCCATCTGGAGTATCTTCCGGCTCTGGTGACTGGCGTTGGGGTGAGGCTTTTCGCTATAGTCGCGGCGTTGAACAGGAGTCCATCATGACCGAGAAACTCTGGGGTGGCCGCTTTGCCGCTGCAACCGATGCCCTCGTGGAGCAATTCACGGCGTCCATAGCCGTGGACCAGCGGCTCTTTCGCGAGGACATTCAGGCGTCCATCGCCCATGCACGCATGCTGGCGCGGGTGGGCGTGCTGACGGAGGTCGAGGCCAGTGCCATCGTCCACGGTCTGCGGCGCATCGAGGAAGAGATTGCCGCCGGGAGCTTGCCCTTCACGGACCGGCTCGAAGACATCCACATGCATGTGGAAAGCCGCCTCATCGAGCTCATCGGCGATGTGGGCAAGAAACTGCACACGGGGCGCTCGCGCAACGATCAGGTGGCCACCGACATGCGCCTCTATGTCCGCAGCGCCATCGATCGATTGCGCGCACTCCTGTACGATCTGCAACGGGTCCTGGTGGATCTCGCCAGCCGCGAGGCCGACACCATCCTGCCCGGACTGACTCACCTACAGGTGGCCCAGCCCATTACCTTCGGTCACCACTGCATGGCCTACGTGGAGATGTTCCGGCGCGACAGCGATCGCCTGGCCGACGCGCGGCGACGGGTCAATGTCCTGCCCCTGGGGGCGGCGGCCCTCGCGGGTACCACCTTTCCCATCGATCGCTGGGATGTGGCGCGGCAGCTGGGTTTCGATCACCTTGCCGAAAACAGTCTCGATGCCGTTTCCGACCGCGATTTTCTGCTGGAAGTGGCAGCGGATCTGGGTATCCTGGCGGTGCATCTGTCGCGTTTGGCCGAGGAGCTGGTCTACTGGATGTCCACGAACGTCGCCTTCATCGACTTGCCCGACGCTTTCTGCACCGGATCGAGCATCATGCCGCAGAAAAAGAATCCGGATGTGGCCGAGTTGATCCGCGGCAAAAGCGGTAAGGTGATGGGGCAACTGGTGGCGCTCCTGATACTCATGAAGGCTCAGGCACTGGCCTACAATCGCGACAACCAGGAGGACAAGGCGATTTTCTTTACGGCCGTGGACGAGGTGGAAATGAGCCTCGCTCTTTTGGTGCGCATGTTGCCGGGCCTGCAGACAAGGCCGGAGCGGATGCGGGCGGCGGCCTTGGAGGGCTTTGCGACAGCCACGGATCTGGCCGACTACCTGGTGCGACGCGGGGTGCCCTTTCGCGACGCCCACGCCGTCGTTGGCCGCGCCGTGCGCCTCGCGCAGGAGCGGGGCGTTGGTCTGGAGCAGCTGTCCCTGGCGGACCTCGAGGCGATATCGCCGGCCATCGACGCCACGGCCCTGGAGGTGCTCAGTCTGGAGGGCTCCGTGGCAGCCCGCAACCATCTGGGAGGCACGGCACCGGCGCAGGTGCGTGCAGCCATCGCGCGGGCCCGGCAGCGTCTGGAGCAGGAGGCGCGACGGTGAGGCGCGATCTCCCATTCCTACGCTTTTTGCTGGTGTCGAGCCTGTTGCTGGGGCTTGCCGGCTGTGGCCGGAAAACACCTTTGCAGCTGCCACCAACGCCCAGTCCCCACACGGCGCATCCGGCATCCCCCAGTCACTCGGCGGCGTCGTGACTTTCCCTTTTCACTATCGGCAGCTTCTGCATGGGGGGGAGCAGCTCTGTGTCGAGGACCTGTCCCTGGCAGATCTTGCCGAGCGCTATGCCACGCCCACATACGTCTACTCCGAAAGTTATCTGCGCCAGCGCTTTCACGCCTTCACCCACGCCCTTGGGCCGCAGACCACGCTCTGCTATGCGGTGAAGGCCAACGCCAATCTCAGTATCCTGAACCGTCTGGCAAGGTGGGGGGCGGGCTTCGACATCGTCTCGGGCGGTGAGCTTGCCCGCGTCCTGCGCGCCGGTGGCGATCCCACCCGCGTCGTATTTTCTGGCGTCGGCAAGAGTCGGGACGAGATTCGACGGGCACTGGAGGCGGAGATCTACTGCCTCAATGTGGAGTCCCCGGCGGAGCTTGCGCGCATCGAGCAGGTGGCGGCGGAACTGGGTTGCCGCGCACCCATTGCCATGCGCGTCAATCCCGATGTGGAGGCCTCGACGCACCCATACATCGCTACGGGTCTGCGCGAAACGAAGTTCGGCATCCCCATGGCCGAAGCCCCGCTGCTTTATGAGCGCGCAGCCCGCAGTCGCCATCTGGAGGTCTTGGGCGTAGCCTGCCATATCGGCTCGCAACTGCTGGACCTGGCACCCATTGCTGAGGCGGCGCGGCGCGTCGTCCAGCTTTATGAAGCCCTCGGGCGCCAAGGCATCCACCTGCAGCATCTGGATCTTGGCGGCGGAGTCGGCATCCGCTACCACGACGAGCAGGCGCCCACGCCCGCCGACTACGCTGCCATCCTGGATGCGGCCCTGGGGGATCTGCCCGTGCGTCGGGTGGTGGAACTGGGGCGGGCGCTGGTGGGTAATGCCGGCGCCCTCCTGACCCGGGTGGAGTACCGCAAGTACAATGGCAATCGGGCCTTTTGCGTCGTCGATGCGGCCATGAACGATCTCCTGCGCCCCAGCCTTTACGGTGCCTGGCACGAGATCTGGCCGCTCGAGCGGCGGGCGGCGGCGCAGGCACCGATGGACGTGGTTGGGCCCGTTTGTGAGAGTGGCGACTTCTTTGCCAAGGCGCGGCCCCTGCCGGCAGATCTTCGGGAGGGTGAGGTCCTGGCCATCCTCGGTGCCGGCGCCTACGGTTTTGCCATGAGCAGCCAGTACAACAGTCGCCCGCGGGCGGCAGAGATCCTGGTACACGGCACCGACGCCCGCGTCATTCGTCGCCGCGAGACCCTGGGTGAGCTGTGGGCCGCCGAAGAGCCCTGCGCCTGAGCGATCCACTCAGGTGGCATGAATTGGCCTTGGTCAATCCCCTTGCATCGGGGTGCAAAAAGTGTATAGTGGGCCGCTCTGTTTCCACGGCACCGAAAGCAGCTACAAGGGGGTCAGTCCTTAAAAGACTGGGAGCGATTAGACGGTTCCAGCAAGGTAGGGCATAAAACCACGTACTGTCTGGGGGTGCACGGGAGCTGCTTCTTAACCTTTTTTTGCTAGTTAGGGGGGGCACCGATGCGCTCATTGGGACATCAAATCGTCGCGGACTTCTATGGATGCGACAGCAGTACCTTGTCGGATGTTGAGTTTGTCACGGACGCCATGCTGGAGGCCGCTCGGCGAGCCAACTGCACCATCGTGACGCAGACCTTTCACCATTTTTCACCCTATGGGGTGAGTGGCGCCGTCATCGTCGCCGAATCCCATCTGGCCATTCACACCTGGCCGGAGTACGGTTATGCCGCGGTAGACGTCTTTACCTGCGGTGACGTGATACAGCCCGAGGATGCCTTGAGTTTTCTCAAGGAGGCCTTTGGTGCCGCGCAGGTCTCCACCATGGAGATGAAGCGCGGACAGGTGGAAATGATGGGCGTTCCGGCCCATGAGCTGCGGGTCAAGCCGCAACTCTGCGCCTGACCTTTACCCATTGAATCCAGGCGGTCCCCCGTGGGCCGCCTTTTCTTTTTCCGCTGGGCTGCGCACAATCGTTGCCGTCTGCCACCACGAGGAGTCCCCATGCGCACAGAACTTTGGTACAGCGAACGTTACGAGGAGCACGGAGCCGCCCTGAGCCTGAAGGTCACCGGCGTTCTGCATCGTGAGCAGAGCCCATATCAGGAAATCGAGATTTTCGAGACCGAGCATTTCGGCACCCTCATGACCCTGGATGGCCTGGTCATGCTCACCGATCGCGATAATTTTCTTTACCACGAGATGATGAGTCACCCCGCCCTGTTCAGCCACCCCAAGCCCGCTCGCGTGCTCATCATCGGCGGCGGCGACTGCGGTACGCTGCGCGAGGTTCTGCGTCACCCGGAGGTGGAGCGGGTGGATCAGGTGGAACTGGACGAACGCGTCACCCGCGTGGCCGAACGGTTTTTTCCGGAGCTTTGCGCCAAGAACGACGATCCGCGCGCCCACTTTTTCTTTGAGGATGGCATCGCTTGGGTGGGCAGGGCCGAAGCGGGGAGTTATGACGTGATTATCGTCGACTCTACGGACCCCGTAGGGCCTGCCGCCGGCCTCTTCTCCGAGGAGTTTTACAGCGCCTGCCTGCGGGCCCTGGGGGAACCTGGGATTCTCGTTGCCCAGACGGAGTCGCCACTCTTGCACGCCCCGTTGATTCGGCAATGCCAGGAGCGGATGGGTGCGGCCGGCTTCGATGCCGTCAATAGCCTGTACTTTCCACAATTCTGTTATCCCTCCGGCTGGTGGAGCGCGACCTTGGGGCGGCGCGGGCTTGCCCTCGACAGTTTCCGGCGCAAGGATGCCGAGGCCATGACGGGGCTGCGTTACTATCACGCCGATCTGCACGCCGCCGCACAGGTTCCCCCCGCCTTCCTCCTACCCTCAGCCTGATGGAATGGGCCACGCGGCCGTTGACCCTGGCGCGTGGCAGAGACTGTCATAATAGTGTAACAATCGTCGGTTATACTCTTGAGCGTCGGGCCTTTGGTCCGCATACATCCACCTCAGTGGAGAGGAGCGTCGCCGTGTCCAGCGACCCGAGTGCGCGGGCCGTGGGTAGCAGAGGGGTGCCTGGTGAGTCCCGGCCGAGTCCGGAGTGCACGCCGGGACCCCTTTCCTGCAGGTCCGCATCAAGCCCCTCGGGCTGGCCCACGCTGGTGCGCTCCGCCACACCCAATCGCACACTCAGGAGCGTACCATGCCGAGATTACTGTTTGCCTTGCTCACCACACTTTTTCTGGGCCTTGGGACCACTACCGCCTTCGCGGTGGAGCCCGGCGCCGATCTACCCTTCTTGAGCCGTTATCCCGGGATGCGGATGGAAACCTACGGCCATTCGGCCTTTGACGAAGTCAACATCCCCATCCGAAAGATCGAATCGGAAAACAACTGGCGCGCGTATACGGAGCACCTGGAAGGGGAGGTGACCTATATCGAATACTACAACCCCAAAGGACGCTCCTCCTTGGAGATGATGAGCAATTTCCGCCAGGCGCTCCAGAATGCCGGCTTCAAGGTCCGCTGGGAGTGTTCGGCGTCGGCGGGTAACTGCATCGGTAGCGGTTTGCCCAAGGTGGAGGTGTGGCGCGGTACCACGGTCAACGCCGCTGGTACCACGGATAATCGAGAACAGACCGTCTATGAGTGGCTCAATACCGCTCGCGCCCTAACGGCCGAGCACCGCGCCCCCAATGGCGTGCGCACCGTGGTGTTCATCAACCTCACGGACGGCAGCACGCGCTTATTTGCGGTGCAGACCAAGCCCATGCAGACCGGGCTCGTCACCACCAACCTCACGCCCGTGGACAGCGCCGGCATGACCGCGGCTCTTCAGGGCCCGGGCAAGTTCGACATGCACCTGCCCTTTGATTACAACAAGGCCACCCTCCGTCCCGACGCCCTGAAAACCGTCGGCGAACTCGCCCAGACCATGCGCCAGAATCCGCAGCTCTTCATTGGCCTGGATGGGCACACGGACAACATTGGCGGGACCGATTTCAACCAAAAGCTCTCCGAGGCGCGCGCCAATGCCGTGAAGGCAGCCCTCGTGGCCCAGGGCATCGACGCCAGCCGTATTGCTACACGCGGTCTCGGGGCGACTCAGCCTGTGGCGGACAATGCCACCGATGCCGGGCGCGCCAAGAATCGCCGCGTTGAGGTCGTCAATCTCACTCCCGGCTTTGTCCCCGCGACGAGCAGCACCGCGCCAGGGGCCGCCGCTCCCGGTCAGCTTTCCCTGGTCCCCGCATCCGCCCCCGCCGCAGCCAACAACGGCGTCCCGCAGATGCAAGGATCACGGCAGGGTACTGGCGCCTCTGTGCCCAATCCCGCCGGCGATCTCGCCAACCAGGCGGGCTACGCGGCCAAGGACCAGCTGGAGTACGAAGTCCGCTCCGGAGTGCGCAGCCTGGTGCACGGACTCTTCCGCTAGGCGGGGTCGGGGGGCGGCTCGGGCTGCCCCCAGCCCGACGGTCTAGGAATGTACGCACTGGCTGGACGCGAGCGTGGAGGTCTTTACTGGCTGCGTGTTGCGGTTAGGACGAGGTTGTCGCGGTGGATGAGTTCGGGCTCGTCCAGGTTGCCGAATTCGGCTTTGATGGCGTCGCTCGTTTTGCCAAGGCGCCGACGGACTTCGGCGAGGTCGAAGTTGATGAGGCCGCGGGCGACTTCCTGGCCTTCGGGGTCGAGGCAACAGACGAGATCGCCGCGAAGGAAATCTCCTTCGGCCGCGCGCACCCCCACGGGCAGGAGGCTGGAACCTTTTTCCAGCAAGACCCGGGCGGCGCCGGCGTCCAAATGCAAGGTGCCACGGGGCCGCAGCTGCCCGGCCAACCAGCGTTTACGGGCCGCAAGTTTGGGCAGGGCGGGGTGGAAATAGGTACCCAGGGCTTCGCCCGCCCAGAGGCGCAAGAGTACGTTCTCCTGGCGCCCGGCGCAGACGATGGTTGCGGTGCCGGAGCGGGCGGCCCGTTCCGCGGCCAGGACCTTGGTGCGCATGCCGCCGCTGCCGACACCGGTGCCCGCGCCACCGGCCATCGCCAAAAGGGCAGGATCGCCGGCCCTGACCTCAGTCAACAGGCGGGCGTCGGGGTGACGGCGGGGATCGGCGTCGTACAGTCCTTCCTGATCCGTGAGGATGACCAGCAGATCCGCCTCCAGCAGATTGCTGACCATGGCCGCCAGGGTGTCGTTGTCGCCAAAACGCAGCTCGCTGCTGGTGACGGCGTCGTTTTCGTTGATGATGGGCAGGACCCGCATGTCCAGGAGGGTGCGTAAGGTGGCGCGGGCCGCCAGGTGGCGTTGCCGGTCCCGCAGATCGTCGTGGGTAAGGAGCACCTGGGCCCCCACGACGGAGCCTTTATGGAGGAAGTCTTGATAGGTTTGGATCAGCGCGGCCTGCCCGATGCTGGCCGCGGCTTGCAGCTCGTGCAGCCGCTCCGGACGTTGCGTCCAGCCCAGGCGTTCCATGCCGGCGGCGACGGCGCCGGAGGAGACCAATATCAGCTCCAGACCGGCGCGGTGCAGCACCAGCAGTTGCTGCACCCACTGTGCAATGGCCGCGCTGTCGAGGCCTAGACCGTTGTTCGTCAGGAGACTGCTGCCGATCTTCACCACCCAGCGGTGACCCACGGTCCGCGGTCCGTTCATGGTTCCGCTTCCCAGTCGTCCCAGTCTGCGTCTTCCAGGACGTACTCGGCGTTCTCGCCCTCGTCGGCATCGCCCCAGTCCACCTCCCGACTGGGCTCCGGTGCCGGCGGCAGCTCGGGCAGGGCGCGTCCGATCCGTTGGACGAGTTCGGCGCAGCCAAAACCCGTCGCCGCGGAGATGAGGAAGGCGGGCCCTTGCCAGTCCAGACGGCGAAGGATGGAGCGAAACTGCGCTTCGGCCGCTGCCGGTTCCATCAGGTCGGCCTTGTTCACCACCAGCCAACGCGGCCGCTGCGCCAAAGCCGGGCTATAGCGCCGTAGTTCTTCCTCGAGCTCATGAAACTGCATGACCGGATCCGTATCGGGATCGGGCGGTGCCATATCGAGAACGTGCAGGAGGAGACGGGTGCGGCTCAGATGCTTCAGAAAGCGGGTGCCAAGACCAGCCCCCTCGGCGGCACCCGGTATGAGGCCCGGAATGTCGGCGATGACGAAGGATGCCTCGAGGGCCAGACGCACGACGCCCAGGTGCGGGCGTAGGGTGGTGAAGGGGTAGTCGGCCACCTTGGGCCGGGCAGCGCTGACGGCACGGATCAGGGTACTCTTACCGGCATTGGGAAAGCCCAGAAGCCCTACGTCGGCCAGCAGGCGAAGTTCCAGGCGCAACTGCCGCTCTTCCGCGGCCCCGCCCAGTTCGTGTTGACGTGGAGCGCGATTGACGCTGGATTTATACCAGAGGTTACCGTGCCCTCCGCGCCCTCCGCGACAGACCAGGAGGCGTTGACCCGGGCTGTGCAGGTCGCCCAGGAGTTCTCGGGTGTCCTCGTCAAAGACCAGGGTGCCGACGGGTACGGCGATCTCCAGATCCTTACCCGCCCGTCCGGTCATCTGCCGGCCCGCACCGCCGTGGCCGTTCTCGGCGCGGTAGCGACGCTGATAGCGAAAATCGATCAGGGTATTGAGGTTTTCCCGGGCGATGAGGTAAACGTCGCCACCGCGTCCTCCGTCGCCGCCATCGGGACCGCCGAAGGGAATGAATTTTTCGCGACGAAAACTCACTGCCCCGTGACCACCTTTGCCGGCGGCCACGAATATCCGCACTTCGTCAATGAATTTCATAAGAAAACCCCGCCCCGCGGTGAGCTGGGGCGGGGTCCCGCGTGATGGGCTTTGCTTGGGGCTGGTGCCTCAGTCCGCCCGGACGACACTGACCGTGCGCACATGGCGCGGGCCTTTGCGCTCGAACTGAACGATCCCGTCGCTCAGGGCGAAGAGGGTATGGTCCCTGCCGATACCGACATTGGCCCCGGGATGAAACTGGGTGCCGCGCTGGCGCACGATGATGTTGCCGCCGATCACGGCCTGGCCACCAAAGCGCTTGATACCCAGACGTTTTGATTCGGAGTCGCGGCCGTTGCGGGAAGATCCGCCTGCCTTCTTGTGTGCCATGGTGTCTCTCCTTAGCCTTCGATACCGGTGATGCGTACTTCGGTGAAATACTGACGATGCCCCTGCTGCTTCCGGTAGTGCTTACGCCGACGCATCTTGAAAATGTGGACCTTGGCGGCGCGCCCCTGGGCGAGGACCGTGGCCTTGACCAGTGCGCCGCTGAGCGTGGGCGTCCCGACCCGGGCATCGCTACCCTCGCCCAGCATCAATACCCGATCCAAGGTGAGTTCGCTGCCGGGTTCCGCCTCGATTTTTTCGAGCCGCAGTTTGTCGCCCACCGCGACACGGTACTGCTTGCCACCGTTTTCAATGACCGCGTACATCAGAACCTCCAGCAAAGGGAACTCGGGTATTCCGGAAAAGGCGCGTAGCATAAGGGGAAAAGTCCGAAAGGTCAAGGAGCTTGGGTGAGGGAGCTTGGGCGATGCCCGGCCGGCGTTCCCGTTGTCAGAGCCCTTTCGACGCAGACTCGTGGGTATCTCTGGCCGCCGACTTGCCACGGTTCAGCCGGACCGTGACCGCCGGGCAGCCGGGCAGTCTTCCGTTCCCGGCCGCGTGCCGTGGCTTTCAGCCGGGCACGCCGAGGTCTGCGGCAGTAGCGCTTCGCTCCTCGGCAGCGACGCGCGACCGGCTCGGACCCAGATAGACCCAGGCGGCGAGGAAAAGGAAAACGATGGCGTAGATGTTGGTGGTTCCCAGCACATCGCCCTTGTTGGCCGTTGCTCCAGGGAGGTAGGGACCGCCCCAGCCCTCGGCTGTGGTCCATAGACCGATGCTATAGGCAAGCCCCAGGGGAATCATCCAGCGCAGGCCCCGGCCGAAGAGCAGGGCCAGAGCGATGAGGCTTTCGGCAAGTGCGGCAAAAACGCCGAAGACCATTGGCCCTACCAGCTGGATGAGGGCGATGAAAAAGGCGATATAGGCAACGATCCAGGCGGGTTCTCCCGGCTCTGCCTGCTGCAGGTAGCTGACAGCGTGCGTCAGGAAGTAGGGCTGCCACTTCCAGAAGGCGTCAAAGGCCCAGAGCAGGCCAAAGAGCAGTCGTGCAGCGTGCATGTGGCTGAGGGAAATGGCCTGGGGGCGTGCCCGGGCAAGACTGAGACCCTCCCAGCTGCGTGTCCAGATGATCAGCAGAAAGGCCAAGGCATAGACGATGGCGGTTCCGGGGTCCGTGGCACCGGCGGTGTATGGCCCGCCGAGACCACCCACGGTGCTCCACAGCCAGAGATTGTAGAGGACCCCCACCCAGGCAAGGAAAGGCAGTCCCACACCGCTGATCAAGGATGCCGCCAGAAAGGCGTCCAGGGCAATGGTAATCCCGGCCACGCGCTCGGCGCCCATGGCCGTGACCCAGTGAACCGTCCAATGACCATAAGCCGCGAGCCAACTGGGCTGGCCAGCTGCCCAATCCGCCGACATGCTATCCAGAAAATGGGCGCTGTAGGCAGGATTCATCTGAAGATAGGTATTCACGAGCCAGACGATGCCGAACAGAATGCGCACCGTGCCAAAAGCGCGACGCAATTCCGTCGAAGGTGTGTAAGCGGAGTTGGGCATGGGTTTTCCTGAGGCTTCCTTTATTGTTCGTGGGATGCTACCACGGCCATCCGCAAGCGTCATCTGAATTGGAAAAAACCATGAAATACCTATTGATATCTGAATAACGGAAATAGTTTTGGAGACACGTTCTGGAGCTATTCCGTTGGCATGAGTTTAGGGATCGCGGCGCGAATATGTTGCAGCAGGGTATCGCTGGCACGATCCAGCGGATCGCGATAGAGCACGGCCAGGCGGTGCGGAATCTCGGGAACCAGCTCGCGGGTAACGAGACCCGGCGAAGGTTCACTGTTTTGGGTGGCGCTGACGAAGGCCAGTCCGAGTCCGGCGCGCACGCCATCGCGGATGGCGGCGAGGCCACTGAGCTCGAAACGAATTTCGGGATGCAGACCGAGGTCACGAAAGGCCTGTAGAGCCGCCTCGCGGATGCCAGAGCCGGACTCCCGCCAGATCAGCGTGCTTTCCTGGAGGCTGTGGAGGTGGACCGGGGCCGCGCTGGCGGCAAGGGGGTGCTGAGCCGGTAGCAGCAGGACGATACGGGTACGGAGCAGACATTCCTGTACCCAGCGGGCCTCCCGCGGCTCGGGCAGATCGTCTTCGACGAAGACCAGATCCGCCTCGTCCCGATGCAAACGTGCCTGACGGCTGTTGCTGGTGGTCAGGCGCAGGTGGATACCCGGGTGGTTGCTGCGAAAGCGCGCCAGCGCGCCCGGGAGCAGCAGTTCCGCATTGCTGTTGCTGGCCAGTATGCGTACGGAGCCATGCAGCAGTCCTTCCGTGGACTGGCAGAGATGCTCTGCCTCTTCCAGGGCCAGTTCGATCTCTTCTCCGAGTTTTGCCAGGCGGAGACCCAAGGGTGTCGGAACGATACCGTGGCGAGCGCGCCGGTAGAGCGGCTCCCCAGCTTGTTCCTGGAGCTGTTTGAGGCGGTGTGAGATGGCCGGTTGGGTCAGAAAGAGTCCCTCCGCAGCCACGTGGAGGTTACCGGCCCGCGTCACCCGGGCCCAAAGGAGCAGGAGAGCGGGATCGATACGGTGACGCGTCATGGGGCAGTCCAAGTAATAAAATAAACGAATTTCATGAATCCATATTCGTCATTGGCTTGGCGTATTGCAAGTGTCTATGCTCTGCTCAGTCCTTCGCTAAGGGAGTGCTGCATCCATGCGATTGCTGTCCGCCGCCCCCGGTCGGGATCCTCGGGAAATCGTTCGTCACTTCACCCCCAACTGGTTTGCCGCCAACATGGGCACAGGTATCCTCGCGTTGATGCTGGCGGCCTTTCCCTACGGCGACTGGGGCCAGCTGGAGATCGCCCGCGGGCTCTGGGCCGTCAACGTCTTCTTCTTCGTCCTGTTCGCTGCCCTGTTCACGGGGCGGGCGCTGTTTTACCCCCGCAGTTTTGCGAAGCTTTTCGAGCATCCGGTGCAGTCGCTTTTCATCGGCGCCATTCCCATGGGATTTGCAACCATCATCAACGGGTTGCTGGATTTTTGGCCGATCACTCCGCAGACCCTCGCCATTGCCCAGGGCCTGTGGTGGGTCGATGTCCTGATGGCCTTGATTTCCGCCTTGCTCATTCCCTTTTTCATGTTTACGGCCCACGAGCACAGTATCGAGCGGATGACCGCCGCGTGGCTGCTTCCCATCGTTCCGCCCGAGGTGAGTGCGGCCAGCGGCGGCCTGCTGGCCCAGCACCTGTCTCCCGCCCTTGCGCGGCCCGTGGTCTATGTGAGTTATGTGCTGTGGAGCATCTCCGTACTCCTGGCCCTGGCGGTGCTGGCCATCCTGCTGCTACGCCTGACCCTGCACAAGCTTCCCCACCGCGACATGGCCGTGTCCACCTGGCTACCCCTGGGTCCCCTGGGGACTGGCGCCTTCGCCATGCTTACCCTGGGCAAGGCCGATGTCCTGGCTTTTGCAGGGACTCCGCTGGCCTCCATGGCGAACTTCGGCCAGCTGGCGGGTATTCTGGTCGCCCTCGTGCTCTGGGGCTTTGGCCTGTGGTGGATGGTCATGGCCGTCGCCTTCACCCTGCGTTATCTGCGCGAGGGTCTGCCCTTCAACATGGGCTGGTGGGGCTTCACCTTTCCCTTGGGGGTGTTCGACGCTGCTACCTACGGCCTTGGCGAGGTGACGGATTTTGGCCCGCTGACCGTGCTCGGTGCCGTTTTCACGGTGCTGCTGGCGGGGTTCTGGATCGTCGTCACGCAGCGTAGCTTTGTGGGGATGTGGACCGGCGCGCTGTTCCGAGCCCCCTGCCTCTCCGAGGAGACGGGTCTGCCGGCGCCAGCCTGTTCCGAGGGCACTGTGCCTCCCGGGCAGCGGCCAGACCTCATGGCCAGCCTGCGCCGGTAAAGATTCATGGGGTTGCCGCTCCCGACGCGCCGGCGGTGGGCCGTCACCCTTAGACGAAATCCCAGCTGCCCTCGTTGGCCTGCCCAGGTAGTTGCAGGAAATGCAGGCCCTTGCCGTTGATGGCGACTTCCGCCAGAACCTTGCGCCCGCCCTGGTGCGTGTTGAAGAGCAGCATACGCCCATCCGGGGCAAAGCTGGGGCGTTCGCAATTGGCGCCGGCATAGAGCACCCGCAGATCGCCGCCCTGACGATCCATGACGGCCAGACTCAAAATGCCGGCATCGGCGTGAATGAAGCCGATCCAGCGGCCATTGGGGGAGATCGCCGGTGATACGTTGTAGCCGCCGTTGAAGCTCAATCGACGCACCCCGCCTCCATTTCGGTTCATCTGGAAAATCTGGGCACTACCGTCGCGGTTGGAAACAAAGAGGATGTGCCGCCCGCTGGGGGTCCAAACGGGGCTGGTGTTGACGGTCCCCTCCCGAGTCAGGACCCGTTCCTGGCCGTCGGCGAGATTCAGTCGGACGATTTCCGTACGACCATGGTCCCAGACGCGGGCAAAGGCCAAGTAGTGGCCCCCGGGGGAATAGGCTGGCGCGCTCTGCGCCGCCCCATGCCCCGGTACCTCGCGTCGCTGGCCGTTGCGCAAATTCTGGATATAGATGACGGAGTGTTGGTGGCGGTAGCTGACATAGGCGAGATGCCCATGCCCCGGCGACCAGGCCGGGGAGATGACGGGGATACGACCACGCAGGACCGTACGCGGATGCCAGCCATCACTGGCAGCCACCTGCAAGCGAAACTGCCCGCCCCGCGCATCGACGAAGGCGATGTGGCCGCGAAAAGGACCGGGATGGCCGGTGACGGCACGATACACGAGATTGGCGACGTCCTGGCCCATCTGGTGATAGCTCGCAGCAGCGCCGCTGAAGCGGCGGGCAGCAATGACCTTGTCGTCCAGGAGATTCACGACATACGCCTGCACTCGGTAATCCTGCCCCGCGCTCTGCACTGAACCGAGGACCAGCGTCAAGGCGCCGGTCTTCGTCCAGGCGGTGGAGGAAAGACCCCTGACCGCGTGCGGGTCCGCCGGATAGAGGTCCGGCGCGATGACGTGAAAATAGCCGCTGTAACGCAGATCCTGGCGCACGATCTGGGCAATGGATGGCTGACCTGCCGGACCCGCGCCAAAATCCGGGACCGCTACGGGATCGCTGCTGCGCACGGCCTTGGCCACGTGCACCAGCAAGGTGGCCTGAGCCAGCGGTGCCAGTGCCAGCGTGCCGCACAGCAAGACGGCGCGCGCCAGGAAGGGACGCCGTGGCGGCGTGAGGCGAGGAAGAGAGGAGTTGGCCGACACGATTCAAAGCTCCGCGCGTAAACGATTCCAGAGGGTGCCCAGGGTTCCGGCGGGCTTGGCCGGGGCCGCCGCCAGCAGCGCGGTCTCTCCCAACACCTTGCCATTCAGTTCGAAGCGCATGCTGCCCACGGGCGTGCCCTGTGCCACCGCCCGTCCCCCCAACTGGTCGTAGTGCAGTACGCGCCGGATCTCGTGCGCCTGGCCCTCGAAGGCGCTCACCCACACGGTATGGGCGGCCTCGACCGGGAAGTGATCCGGATCCAGGGCAGCGTCTTTATAGGTGCCAACGATCTGGCCGGCCTTGAGCAATTCGTGATCGTGGCTGAAACGATAGGCGTAATCGAAGAGGCTCATGACATCGTGGACACCCGCAGGCCAGCTTTGGGCACCCATGACGACGGCAATGAGGCGGCGGCCGTGGCGGTCGATGGTGGTATCCATACAGTGACCCGCTGCCTGGGTGTGGCCGGTTTTCAGGCCGTCCACGTGGGGATGCCCAAAGAGGGCTGGATTCCAGCTGCGTTGGGTGATGTGGTTATAGCGGTAGTACTGGATACGGGAGATCTGCAGCACCTGCGGGTAGCGGGCGATGAGATCGCGAGAAAGCTCGGCGATGTTCATGGCCGACAGATGCAGACCTGGATGGGGAAGACCATCCACGTCGGTGTAGTGGGCGCCCGTGAGGCCCAGTTGGGCGGCCGTGGCATTCATCTCGTCCACAAAGGCGGCGCGACTACCGGCCACCGCCTGTGCCAGGGCGACGGCGGCATCGTTGCCGGAGTCGATGATCAGGCCGTGCATGAGCTGATCCACGGTGACGGGCAGGTTGGGCTGGATGAACATGCTCGACCCACCGGTGTGCCAGGCCACCGTGCTCACGGGGATACGCTCGTGCCAGCGCAGGCGCCCATCGGCAAGGGCCTCGTAGCTGAGGTAGGCCGTCATGAGCTTGGTGAGACTCGCGGGCGGTAATTGCAACTGCGGGTTCTTGGCCGCCAGAATCGCTCCCGTGCGGAAATCCATGAGAACGTAGCTTTTTACCCCCGGAAGGGCAGGCGGTGGGGGGACGAGCGCCGGGGTCGCCGACGTCGGCGTCCCGGCCAGCGCCTTTGCCGCCAGACCCGTTGCCAAGATGAGACCTGCCAGCACGCGGCGCCGGCGGGGAGAAGGATGACGCCCAGGCATACGCATCTCCCTCAGTGCCGCGGCAGATGGACGACGACATAGAGACTTTCCTGTCCCTGGCGCACCAGCATGGGAATGGGCTCGTTGCTGGGCAGGTGTTTGACGATCTCTGCCAGTTGTTGGGGGCTCGTCACCTCCTGTTGGTCGATCTGCTGAATGGCCATTCCCGCCGTCAGGCCGATCTCGGCTGCTGGACCTGGGTAGACGCTCTCGATGACCACCCCATGGTGTATACCCAGGGTTTTGCTCTCTTGGGGTCCGAGGGTCGTGACGCGGATCCCCAGGCGGTGGATGTCCGCGGTCTTCACCGCCTCGGCGTGACGCATCTTTTGGGGCATGACGCCGACCTTGACCTCGATGGTTTCGGGCTTGCCATTGCGCAGGATACCCACCGGTACGGTCTTGCCCGGGCGGGTATCGCCCACCAGCGGCGGGAGTTGGCCGACGCTGTAGATGGGAATGTGGTTGTAGGTAACGATCACATCGCCACTGCGCAGGCCGGCCTTGGCCGCCGCCTCGTGTGGCTGGACCGAGGCGATGAGGGCCCCCACGGGCTCCTTGAGGTGCAGGGCCTTGGCCATCTGCGGGCTGACCTCCTGTACATCCACGCCCAGCCAGCCGAAGGTGAGTTTCTTGTGCTCGAGGAAGGCGTGCACGGCACGCATGACGGTGTTGATGGGAATGCTGAAGGACAGGCCCATATAACCGCCGTCGTTGGTGTAGATCTGATCGTTGATGCCTACCACCTGACCCTCCATGTTGAAGATGGGGCCGCCGGAGTTGCCCGGATTGATGGGCACATCGCTCTGGATGAAGGGAATATACTCGTCGTCGTGGGGCAGCGATCGGTCCAGGGCGCTGACGACCCCCTGCGTCACGGTGTTGTAGAAACCGAAGGGCATGCCGATGGCGAGCAGCCACTGGCCGACCTTGAGGTCGTTGGAGTTACCGAGTTGCACCGTGGGCAGGTTGTGGGCCGGTATTTTCAGGAGGGCGGTGTCGTAGCGCACCGACAGGCCCACGACCTTGGCCGGGTAGGCGCGATGGTTGGTGAGGGTGACGATGATGTGGTGCATGCCGCGCACCACGTGCCCGGCAGTGACGATGTAGCCGTTGGACGAGATGATGAACCCAGAACCCAGAGCTTCCATCTTTTCCTTCTCTGGCGGCTGGGCCCCTGGGAAACCCTGGAAGAACTGGTAGAAGGGAGAATTCTTCGGAAAGGGATTCTGCGTATTCTGGCCGCCGACGATCTTGGTGTCCGAATCGTCGATCTTGACGATGGCATTGCCGTACTGGTCGACGATCGGAGTGAAACTCGGCAGATCCACCAGTTTCTTGGCTTGCGCGGCCTGGGCGACACTGGGGACCGTGACGGGTGCCGAGGCAGAGTGGTCCTCAGCCAGCGCCCAGCCGGCAGCACCGAGGGCAAAACCCATCACCGCCGCACTGACGGCGATCAGCAGGGACCGCGGACGGGGAAGCGAAGTTTTCTGGGACATGGTTGCTAGCTCCTGACGGGTAAGGTGAAGGGACGATCAGCGTTGGTTCCAACGCTGCCAGAGGCGATCCAGGGCAAAGGCGGCGGGCAGCACGAAGGCAAGGACCGCCAGGGTGATGAGCACGATCTCCGCTATCTGCACCAGCACGGCATCAACCCCTTGCCGTCTGCTGCCAGAGCGCGCGCAGCTTTTTCGTCTCGGGTGCGGTGGGCGCGTTGTGGTGCAGGATGATGGCGGTGGTCCGCGCCAGACCCAGAAGATCCAGGCGGCGGTAGGATCGAGCCAGGTAATAGAGCGCCATGTTGCGTGCCGGACTCAACTGATAGTCGCGGATGACCCGTACGCAGCGATTGGCTGCAGCGACAAAGGCATGGCGGACGTAATAGAACTTGCAGATGCGCAGGTTTCGCTCTCCCAGGATGTCGATGATCTTGGCAATGTGCAGACGTGCACTGAGGGCATAAGCCGACTTGGGATAGGTCTTGGCCACGTAGCGAAAGGTCTGCAGGGCCTGGTAATCCGGACGCGGATCGAACTCTGCTCCTTCGATGGCTTGATACTGAGCCAGACCTTTGAGGTACCAGGCATAGTCGACGTGGGGATTGACCGGGTGCGCCTTGATGAAGGCGTCGGCGGCGGCTACCGCCGCCTTTGAGTCGCCCTGCTTGTAGTAGGCATAAGCCGTATCCAGCTGCGCCTGCTCTGCATAGGGACCGTAGGGGTACTCCGCCTGCAGGTTTTGAAAGTCGCGGATCGCACGATCGTAGTCCCCGCTATCCAAGGCCGCTTTTCCGGGTCGGAACATGGCCTGTGCCGACTCTGCATGGTGGCGATGCGGATGCGGGCCGCTGGCACAGGCGGATGCGGCGAGCACCAGGACCGCCGGTAATGCACTACGTATTAGTCTAATGTCTACAGTATTACTCGGTATGCGAATCATGGGTTTTTGCGGCTCATCCGAATCCGGTATTCTCGTGTGCACACGGCCTGGGTCCCGGCGGCATGTGCATGGCAACGGACTCTTCGACGGTGGTGTCCAAGCGTAAGTTCCCGAGGGCGGTGCTGTGCGCTGGGGAACTCCGTCGCGACTTTTCCGCTCAGAGCGAGCATGTCGCCCTTGCCCCTGTCCCAGCATCCCTTTCGTCGCCGGCTTTTTTGGGCAGTGCTCTTTTTGGTGGTGCTTTTCGTGCTGCTCCTCGGTCGGATCGTGGAGATGGAGATCCTGCACTACCGGCGCTTTCGCCAGATGGCCCAGGCTAACCACAGCGCCATCGTGCCCCTGGCGCCAGCGCGGGGGCCCATTCTGGCCTACCACGGTCAGATATTGGCCGGGAATCGAGCCCGCTATGTCTTGGAGATCATTCCCGACGAGGTGCGCCATCTGCACGCGACCCTGACCGATCTCGCGAAACGCTTCCCCATTTCGCGGCAGCGCATAGCGCACCTCCTGGCAACCCTGGACGACAAGCCCGCCTATCTGCCGCGCTTGCTGATGGCGCACATGAGCCGGGCCGAGATGGCGCGCTTTGCCGTACGCGAGCAGGATTTCCCTGGCGTCAGTCTGGCCGTGCGCTGGCATCGCTTCTATCCCTACTCGCCCTTGTTCAGCAGTGTCGTGGGTTACGTGGGACCGGTGACGGCGGCGGATCTGCAGGGTTTCGACCGTCAAAAGTACCTGTACCGGCGACACGTCGGCGTGACGGGTCTGGAATACGCCTTTGAACGAGCGCTGCGTGGGCGCTTTGGTTACCGTATCCTGGAGGTCAATGCCCTGGGTGAGCCCGTAGCGCAGTTGCGGGAGGTTCCGCCTACCCCGGGCGATACCCTGCAGACCACCTTGCGCCTGCGCGTGGAGCGGGCCGTGGCCCGGGTCATGCGCCGATTTCACTATCGCGGTGCCTTGGTCGCCATCAACCCCAACACCGGCGCGGTTCTGGCCAGCGTCAGCCATCCGAGCTTCAACGCCAATTGGTTTGTGAACGGCATCGGCCGCCGCCATTGGCAGGAGTTGTTGCAGCGACCGGGACGGCCCCTGGTGGATCGGGTGGCCCAGGGACTGTATCCGCCGGGTTCCACCATCAAACCCTTCTACGCCTTGCAGGCCTTGCAGGATCGTGTCATCGGTCCCGATTTTCACACCTTCTGCCCGGGTTTCCTGCGGGTGGGTGGGCACGTCTACTGGGACTGGTACCGGGCGGGTTTTGGCGAGACCGGCCTGACCAAGGCCTTGGCCTGGTCCGTAGACGTCTTTTTTTACAAACTGGCCATGAAAATGGGGATCCGGCGTCAGGATCAGGCGCTGTGGCGCTTTGGCTTCGGTCGCCAGGCCCCCATCGACACCCCCGGCAGTAGCCCGGGCTTCGTGCCGACGCCTGCCTGGAAGGAGCGCCGCTTTCACGCGCCCTGGTATACCGGCGACAGCATCATTCTGGGCATCGGCCAGGGCTATCTCTTGGTGACCCCATTACAGCTGGTGCGGGCGGTGGCGGCCATTGCCAATGGCGGCAAACTGCCCTACCTGCACGTGGCCCGGGCGTTGATCGAACCGCAGAGCGGGCGGCGCATCCGCTTGCCCGTGCCCGCACCTACCCGATTACACCTACCGGCCTTTGCCTTGCGCGCCGTACGCCGTGGTATGCGTGCCTGTGTCACCCGGGGAACGTGCAAGGCGGTGTCTTACCCCGGTATTTCCATGGCGGGTAAGACCGGTACCGCAGAGGTTCCCGTGGCCTTCAAGGATGGCCGCACGGTCTATAACGACGATTCGCTGTTCATCGGTTGGGCTCCGTATCGGCATCCTCGTATCGCTGTGGCGGCGGTGGTAGAGGATGGCGGCGCCAATGCCTGGCAGGCCCTGCCCGTGGCGCGCGCCGCTTTCCTCGCCTATCTCAAGCCCAATCTGAAAATCCGAACCTTCACCAACATCGTCGTGAATCCAGCACAGGCCTTTGGCTGAGGGGAACCTCGAGGGGAAAATCTGGTCATAAAACCTTGCCAATAGCCGCAAGCTTCATCATCATCAAAATTTATCGAGGATCCTGTTATCATGTTCTACGCGACCTTTATCGTTTTGGGCGGCCTGTGGGTGGGTGCCGTGTTCTTCGCCATGCGTAGCACCTTTGGTAAAGACACTGAAGATCAGCATCCCCACTGAGCCCGGTCCGCCCCCGACCCGGGAGGATCTCCATTGAAAGTACCCGAACTGATCCAGTTTTCCTGGTGGCGGCGCTGGTCTCGTACCGGTGCGCGTGTGCAGGCGGCATTGCGTCTGGAACACTGGTTTCCGCATGTGCCCATGGCCCTGGCCGTCGGCCTACTGGGCGCCTTGTCGGTGCTGGAAACCCTGCCCAGCCTCGCCAAGGTGTTTCCGGAATTGCAGGTCATCACCCCCACCACCAGTCTGACCCAGGTGCCCCTGCTGTCGGCTCTGGGTACCGTTCCGGAACTGGTTGCCGGGATCGTACTCCTCATCATGGCCTTCGGCCTTTTGTTCCGCTCCCGTTTTTCCTGGGTCATCACCCTGCTGCTCGCCGCGGTCACCCTGGCCCTGCTCGTGCATCAGTTCGGTTGGACCTGGAACGGGATGATGGTCTTCAATGTCGCCATTCTGCTGGCCTTGCTCATCTTCCGAAACCACTTTGCGCGTTCCAGCGTTGCTGCTGGCAGCCTTTTTGCCGTGGTTTCGGTACTGCTCTTGATGAGTTATGCCGTGTTCGGCGCCTATGTGCTAGGGGCCGGCTTCTCTCCCAAGATCAATAATCTGGTGACTGCCCTCTATTTTTCCGTAGTGACCATGTCCACGGTTGGCTACGGCGACATCGTGCCCAAGAGTGAGGATGCGCGGCTTTTTGTGGTGTCCATCATCCTGCTCGGTATCACGGTTTTTGCCACCTCCATCTCGGCGGTGATCGTGCCTCTGGTCAGTGGCCGGATGCAGCGTTTGCTCCTGGGAGAGAAGAAATCCAGACGGCGCAACCATTACCTGCTGGTGGGCGACAATGCCTTGGCTCAGAACACCTATCGCGCCTTGCGTGAGCGCCACCTGCCGGTGCTGGTACTGCTCCCCCATCGCCCGGAGAACCTGTGGATGGAGGAGGCCGATCTCATGATCGGTGATCCCGCCGATCCCGAGGTACTGCGCCAAGCCGGCGCGCTGCAAGCCTTGGGCGTGCTGGCCCTGCGCAGCGACGACAGCGAAAATGCCTTCATCGTGCTGGCCGCCAAGGACCTCGGTATCGACGGCAAGACGGTGGCATCAGTGGATGAAGTGCGCAACCTTGCCCGTTTGCGCAAGACCGGCGTCGATCTGGTCATCGCACCGCAGGTGCTGGGTGGACGGGTGCTGATCCAGAGTCTCAGCGGCCAGAGCTTTGCCGGGGAGGAGATCCTCTCGGGCATGTTCGGCGAAGAGGCTCGGGCGTGAGCGCCGCTCTGGCTCTGTTCATCGTTTTCCTCGCCCTGCTGGGGCTTGCCGTGGGCAGCATCTTTCTGCACGTGCTGCTGTGGATACTGGGCGGTGTGCTCGCGCTCTTCCTATACTTCATTCCGGCGATCGTTGCGGGCGCCCGCCACCACGAGCATACCCTGTGGATCCTCGTTCTCGACATCGTCCTCGGCTGGTCCGGTATCGCCTGGGTGGTACTGCTGATCTGGGCGATTCTCGGCGAGTCGCACTCGGGGCTGCGTAAGCTTCGCGCCGACGGCAAGCCCTTCTCCTGAAGTGCTTTCGGCAAATGCTTGGAGTACCGCCAGCCGCACCCTGGGGCGTGGTTCGTTCAGCCGTTCTCGCGGCTGACGGTAAAGTCGCCAAGACGCAGGCGACGGAGGCTGCGCAGATAGGTGGTTGGACTGCTGGTGGGGGCCATGGGGCCGATCCTGACGGCGTAGCCACGGCCGTGGACGTCTACCAGCTGGGCGGTGCTGATACCGAATTCCTGCAGGCGGCGTTGCTCTTCCCGCGCTCTGTCGAGATCCATGGGATCGGCGGAGATCAGGTACAAAGCCGGTTGCAGGCCAGCGCTCGGCCACTGCCTCGGCTGCGGGTTGCGCTGGCGCCGCTGCCGCTGCGTTCTGGTGGCCGTGTTGGTCGGCGCGACCTCGGGCGCCCGGGCCGTCTCGGGCGCCTCCTCATGTGCGATCACCACGGGCCGCGCGGGATTGCTGGCAAAGGCGTCTTCCACCACAGCCTGCAGGCGCGCCTGGGCGGCTGGCGAAGCATAGGTACTGGGGGGCGCTCCCGTGGACGTGACGGCTGTGGGCTCGGGGGGTGGCATAGTGCTGCGCACGGGGGTCAGTTGTGGGCTGTCGACCGCCGGCATGCCTGGACTGTTGGCGACGGCCTGAATCTGCACGGGGGTGGTGCCCTGTGTGACCATCCCCAGGGCGTGGGCAGTACCCAGGGACAGGTCCATTACCCGACCGGATACGAAAGGGCCGCGGTCGTCCACCAGAACCAGCACGCTACGACCATTGACGAGGTTGGTGACCCGTACGCAGGAAGGGAGGGGGAGCACCCGGCTGGCAGCGGTGAGCGCGTTCTGATGAAAGGCCGTGCCCATGGCCGTGACACTGCTGGATGAGGCACGGTCGTACCAGGAGGCAATGCCGCGCACATCGTAGTTGCGGGCTGTGGTCAGAGGGTGATACCAGTGACCGTTGATTTCATAGGGCTGATTGTAGGCTGCCTGCAAGTCGGGAGACGGTGCGTAGCACACCTGGCCGTTGGAATATGCCGCGCCCACCCGTGCGGCGTGGTAGCCGAAGGTACTGGAGGTAGCGTGGTGCGCCGGCAGGCTGGCGCAGCCGGCAAGCCCAGTGAGCACGATACCAAAGGCTCCGAAGCGCCATAGGGCAATGGGCGATGGTGTCGGCATGGTTCTCCTCTCCCGCACCGGAATTTCTGGATTGTAGGGTGAGCATGATATAAAATTCAAGTCGGATAAAGGCTTATCCGCAACTTTTCCATTGCTTTGCCAGGATGGCGAGCTGGGCTGGCACGTTTCCGGGCCAGGTCCCACACGCGATCCCTGGAGACTATAAATGTTCATGCCGCATATGCCGTCTCGTCTCTTGCCATCCGGGCACTGGGGGCTGTGATGAGGCCCCTTCCTGCCGGGCGGGCGCGCTGGTTCATCGCCATCGTCCTTTTGGGCTTTGCCGCCATCCTCGGGCGCGATTTCGCTCTCCAGATTCAAGACGATCATCGGCTGCGTACCGAGGGACGGATGCGCTACCTGCGGACCCTTCCCCTCAGCAGCCAGCGCGGGCTCATTCTCGGGCGCAACGGAGAACCCCTTGCCGTCAACGTTCCAGCGGTGACGATCTGGGCTGATCCCCGCATCTTGGGGACGGAGCGCAGGCATTGGCAGAGCCTGGCCAGAACCCTGCACTTGACCCTCGCGGAGCTCGCCCAACGATTGCGTTCGGGCGGTGCTGATTTTGCGTACCTGCGGCGTCAGGTGGCGCCACGCCTGGGCCGGGCGGTGCGGGCTTTGCATCTGGCCGGTGTGGGGGTCAGTGTCAGCAGCCGAAGTTATTTTCCCATGGGGGCGATAACGGCTCCCCTCGTGGGGTTCGTCGATGAGGATCATCGCGGCGCCGGTGGTGTGGAAATGGCGTTCAACGGCTGGCTGGCTGGACAGAGCGGGCGTGAACAGGCCTTGCTGGATCCCAGAGGTCAGGTGCTCCAGGTGGCGCGCGTCGAACGCCTGGCCCGTCCGGGCTCACCCATCCGTCTCAGCATCAGTCCACAGATCCAGTACTGGGCCTACGTTGCCCTGCGCGCCGCCCAGAAACATTTTGGTGCCGCCAACGGCTCGGCGGTGGTCATGAATGTGCGTAACGGACAGATTCTCGCCATGGTGAGTGTCCCGAGCTGCAATCCCAACAACCTGGCCAGCTGCCGCAGTTCTGCCGATTTCACCGACAATGCCGTGCACCAGGCCTTCGAGCCGGGTTCGGTCATGAAACCCTTTGCCATCGCCGCCGCCCTTGCCAGCCGCAGTGTTCCGCCAACGGCGCGGTTCAATGTATCGCATCCGCTGTGGATCGGCGGCTACCCCATCACCGACGACGTCCTGCACCACGTCCTCAATATCGAACATATTCTGAAGTACTCCAGTTGCATTGGCACGGCCAAGATCGCCCTGCGGACCCCAAGGCGGGACATCTATCGCATGTATCGTGCGGTCGGCTTCGGTCGCCATCTTGGCCTCGGGCTGCCGGGCGCTACCCGCGGCGTGTTGCCGCCCTGGCAGGACTGGGGCAAGGCGCGACACGCCACCATCGCCATTGGTTACGGTGTGTCGGTGACCACCCTGCAGCTGGCGGATGCTTACGCTGCCATTGCCAATGGCGGTTATCACGTGCGCCCGGAACTGATTCTCGGTGAACCGCTGAAGCGCAAGCGCGTCATGCCCGCCTGGGTTGCCGGCGATCTGCGCCGCTGGCTGCGCAGCGTGGCGGAACCCAACGGCACCGGTATTCTGGCGGCCATTCCGGGGTATCAGGTAGCGGGCAAGACGGGCACGGCGGATATCGCCAATGGCAAGGACGGCTTTTTTCACCACCGTACCAATGCGACCTTCGTGGGTTTTGCCCCAGGGCGCGATCCGCGTCTCGTCATGGCGGTGACCTTGAGAGACAGCGACAAGTTCTGGAATTTTGGTGGAGTGGAGGCGGCTCCGGTATTCCGCGTGACCATGGAACATGCCCTGGAAGAGATGGACGTGCCGCCCCTGTGGTGTGGCAAACGTGTCTGCTCCCTCAAGGCACCGCGCATTACCTTGGCGCAGGCCGAGATCTGGTCCGAAGGTGGCGGTCAGTGATGGGGTGGTAAACGACCGGCCGTCTGCAGGGCGGTCTCGGCAAGTTTTTGCTGGCGCTCCACCCAGCTCTGCAATGCCTTGAGGTCGTTACGGATGAGGCTACCCATGACGGCCAGGGACAGGACGAGCACTGCGAGGGCGGACCACCACAGAAAGCTGGGCATGCCGAAGATGAGGTTGACGAGAAAGACGCCCAGAATGGGTCCGAACAGGAAGAGACTCAGGAGCCACTCCCGGCGCAACACCGTGAGGATGGCGGCCGGACGCAGCAGTTTGGGTTTGAGGGTGGTGTTGTCCTGGGCAACGAGGAGTACGTCGCCGCCTTGTACCAGGAAGCTGGCCTTTTCTCGGGGCGCCTGCTGCAGCGCAAGGTAGAGCTCTGCCTCGGCGCTATCCTCGCCGCGGTGTGCCCGTACCTGCCAGAGATGGCCGCCGGACCGACCTGCGGCAGGTGCCAGGACGATGCCGGGCGCCTGCCACCAGGCCACGGGGTGCGCGTGGTCCAGTTTTCCATCGACCCAGTGGGCCTTCGGGACAGAGTTGGCGGCCCGCTCCGGTGCCTGGCCAGGCACTTTGGACATCAGCGCGTCGTGCAGGTGTAGCCCGGCGGGCAGGAGGGAGGTGGCGGGGTCGGGCTCTGGTACTGCGGAGCCGTCGGGGTGCAAACGTATCCGGCCGGGCACGGTACATTGCCTGGAGGCGGCGCGTAATACCCCGGTTGCGGCGCTGGCGGCGCGCTCTGTTCCTGTGACTTGGAGATGCCGTAGCCGGCGAGACCGCCGATACCGGCGCCAATGGCCGCACCGGCCAGCGGGGAACCGGTCTGATTACCGATCACGGCACCGGCGATACTGCCCAACAGGGCGCCGCCAGCCGTATTGGCGGTGGTACGATCGGAGGCGTAGGGATTATTGGCGCACCCTGCCAGAATCAGGGGCAGGAGTGTGACCAGGGTCCAGCGTGCAGTCTTCATGTAGTGCTCCCTTCAAGATGACCATCGGTGGTTGGATCTGCCAAGGTTCAGAGAATTCCCGTCACCTAGTATACTCGTTTACGTTGGCGCTCGGCGAGTCCCGGATTACGCTGGGTAAATGCACGAGGACTTTATTTTTGGAAAGGAAAGCCCATGAAAAAAACCTTGGTGGGAATGTTTGGCGCACTGTGCCTGTCTGCCGCCCTCACCGGTTGCAGTTCCGCTATCGCTCCGCAAATCAACCCCATACCCTATTACACGTATTATCCAGCTTCCCTGGCGGTGGTGACGCAGGCGGCGGAGCGGGCCCTGCCCGCTGCCGGCATGCAATTCTCGGGCGTCAAGACCGTGGATGCACGTACCACGGAAGTGCGGGGATACACCAGCAGCGGTGACGCCATTCTCATCACCCTGCACAGCGAGGGTGCGGCGGTGACCAAGTTCAGCGCCAAGATCGGCCTCTACGGGCACCTGCGGGAAGTTCAGGAGATCGAGCACTGGATGGGTAAGTATGTGGGCGAAGCGATTGCCAGACCGAACTAATTAATCTAATACCGGCGGTAGACTGGAGGGCTCGCCGCCGTGGTGTGGCCAAAACCTATGTTCCGCATGCTCTGAGGTGGTTGATGCAGGAAGCGGCACCCGTTCGCAAGGTCATCATTGCCGGTCCGGTGGGCTCTGGCAAGACGACGGCTCTGCAGAGCCTTTTCTGGGGTCAGGCGCTGACCACGGATGCCCGCCACTCCGAAGCGGACGGCTCGGTGGAGAAAAAGACGACCACCGTGGCCATGGATTACGGTGTCCTATCCTGCCCGGATCGACCGGAGCGGGTGCACGTCTATGCCATTCCGGGGCAAGAGCGCTTTCAGTTCATGTGGGATATCCTCGGGCGCAATACCGATGGACTCGTCGTTCTCCTGGACGTGCGTCAGCCCGAGCCCATTACCGCGCTGCACCTCTACCTGGACAAGATCCTGCCCCACCTCAAGCGGCCAGCGGTGGTGGTCGGCCTCAACAAGCTCGAGCCGGCAGAGCGCGACCTTCTGCAGATGCCGCCCTACCTGCGTCATGGTGAACTGCGTCTGAGGCTCGCACCGACGGATGTGCGGGATCGTACCCAGGTGCTGGACCTCCTGAAGCTGCTCCTGACCGAGATCGTCCAGAGCGCGGAGACGGGGCAGCAGTTGGCCTGATGGGTCCACCCAAGACCGTTGCAGTGGCTGCTTTTGTCTGAGTCAGAGGTCAGTTTTTTTCGGACCGGCCGGTGCCAATCCGGCGAGAAAGCCCGTCTTCGACTAATCTAACTGGGCCCAAGCCAAACGGACCGGGAAGCATGGATGGATTGATGCTGGTTTTGGAAATCGTGGTCGTGCTCCTGTTGGCGGCGGAGGTGTACATCCGCCTGCGGGCGCGTCGTAAACGTGCCAAGGAGGACGAGCCCGCTTCACCGTCCAAGAGCTCCGCCCCACAATCGGCACCCCCGTCGGCCCCAGTGCCGCCGCGGGCGGATTCCGTGGCCGCTGTGTCCAGTAGCCAAGGGACGGCGGAGGGGATGGAGGAAGCCAGTCTCAGTGCTGACGATCTGCTCAAGGAATCGGCCATCTACATGCAGTACGGACACTACTCCCAGGCGGCCACGGTGCTGCGCTGGTATGTGGACCTGCGACCGGACGATACCCGGGCCATCAATCAGCTCCTGGATGCGTATCTTGCTCTGGAGGATCTGGACGCCTACACCGAGCTTTTGGCAAGCCTTGGCGAGAAGCTCGGCGTGCAGAGCCCGACCTGGTGGCGTGGCAAGATCCACGAGGGCCTCAAGCGCGATCCCGGCAATCTCGGGCTTCTGGTTCTGGCGGAAAAACTGGGTATCCCCATCCCCACACCCGGGGAGGGGGTGGAAGAGCCCATGACGGCGGCCAAGGCCCTGGCCCTGGTATCGCGCAACCCGGACCCGAAGTACGCCATTTCCGTACTCCACGCAGCGATTCTCGAAGAACCCCTGCGCTTACCCCTGTACGCTGAACTCTTGCGAATAACCCACCGCCAGCACGACCTGGAGGGTTTCATCGATGGGCTCATCCTCCTGTTTTTGGCCTTGGGAGACACCATGCGTACCCTCCGCGAGCGGATGCTGAAGGCTGGCCTGAATCTTGGTCCACACCCCCTGTGGCAGACTTTGGAGGAGTGGGACGGCGATCGCGCCAAGCTGCGGGAATTGGCGGCATCGCGCAAGCTGCACATCTCACCCAAGCTTCCGCACTGAGTGGTCCTGGACAGCAAAGGCCCCCGAGGACATCGTCCTTGGGGGCCGAACCGCACTCAATGCGGGCTACCCGGCGTGTGAGGACGACCTGGTGTCGCCCTCACACCGTTTTCAGTGGCGCCGGCGCATGGCCTTTGCCGCAGCGACCATGTGTTCCAGGGCCGGGGTGACCTCGGGCCATTTGCGCGTCTTCAGGCCGCAATCGGGATTGACCCAGAGCCGCTCTGCGGGGACGACGCGCTCGGCCTTCTCCAGCAGATGAACCATCTCGGCTTCCGTCGGTACGCGCGGGGAGTGGATATCGTAAACGCCCGGCCCAATCTCGTTGGGATACTGGAAGTGGGCGAAGGCGTCCAGGAGCTCCATCTGCGAGCGCGAGGTCTCGATGGTGATGACGTCGGCGTCCATGGCGGCGATGGCCGGCAGGATGTCGTTGAACTCCGAGTAGCACATGTGGGTGTGGATCTGGACGTCGTCGGGCGCGACCTGCGCCGAGATGCGGAAGGCTCGCGAGGCCCAACCCAGGTAGTGATCCCAGTCCTTGCGCTTCAAGGGCAGTCCTTCCCGATAGGCCGGCTCGTCGATCTGGATGATGCCGATGCCGGCGTCGATGAGGTCTTTCACCTCGTCGCGGATGGCGAGGGCAATCTGTAGGGCCGTGCGCTCCCGCGGCTGGTCGTCGCGTACGAAGGACCATTGCAGGATGGTCACGGGACCCGTGAGCATGCCCTTCATGGGACGGCTGCTGAGGGACTGGGCGTAGCGTGCCCAATCGACGGTCATGGCCCGCGGGCGGGAGACGTCGCCAAAGATGAGGGGCGGCTTCACGTAGCGGGAGCCGTAGCTCTGGACCCAGCCGTGGCGGGTGAAGGCAAAGCCGGCGAGCTGCTCACCGAAGTATTCCACCATGTCGTTGCGCTCCGGTTCACCGTGCACCAGCACGTCGATGTCCAGGCGCTCCTGCTCCCGCACCACGTGGGCGATCTCCGCCTCCATGGCTTTGCGGTAATCGGCGTCCGAGAGTTCACCCTTGCGGTGCTGCAGGCGCGCCTTGCGGATCTCCGGGGTCTGCGGAAAGCTGCCGATGGTGGTGGTGGGGAAAAGCGGCAGGTGAAAACGCTCCCGCTGCGCCTTGGCACGGACGGGGTAGGGGTTTTTCCGGTGGCCTTCGTCGCTGCCCAAGGCATCGAGGCGCGCCGCCACGGCGGCGTTGTGGATCCGCTGGGAGGAGCGGCGTGAGGCCACCGCCGCCCGGGCGCTCTCCCACGGGCCCTGCACCGCCTCCATACCGTGATCCAGAGCACGGGCGAGCATCGCCAGTTCGTCCAGTTTCTGCACCGCAAAGGCGAGCCAAGATTTCAGTTCGTCATCGAGCTCGGTTTCCTGCTCGAGATCCACCGGGCTGTGCATCAGGCTGCAGGATGGGGCGAGCCAGAGGCGATCGCCCAGGCTCTTGGCGGCGGGTTCGACCAAGGCGAGGGCAGCATCGAGATCGGTTCGCCAGACATTGCGGCCGTCCACCACGCCCAGTGAGAGGATCTTGTCGCTGGGATAATGCTGGAGGAAGGCATCCCGCTGCTGTGCCGCGCGGCGCAGATCCAGATGCAGGCCTGCCACGGGCAGTGCCATCAGCCGCTGGGCGTGATCGGCCACGGATTCAAAGTAGGTAGCCAGGAGGATCTTGGGAGCGGCGCTCTTGCCGAGTTCGGCATAGGCACGATCCAGTGCCTCCAGCCATTCCCCGGGCAGATCCTGGGTCAAGGCTGGCTCGTCCATCTGTACCCACTCCACACCGAGCTCGCGCAGGCGGGCCAGGATTTCGCCGTAGACGGGCAGAAGCTTTGGCAGCAGCGAGAGGCGATCGAAGCCGGCGGGGGCGCTGCTGCCGCCGTGACCACAGCAGGCGCTGTCGTCGTGGTGATGCTGTGGCGCGTGGACCGCCTCAGCGGCCAGATCCTTCTCCTTGCCCAGCCACAGATAGGTGATGGGACCGACGATGACGGGCTTGGGCGCAAGGCCGAGGCCCTGGGCTTCGCGAACCTGCCGGAAGAGCCGCTCGCTGCGCAGGGCAAAGTCCATGCCCTCGTGAAATTCCGGGACGATGTAGTGGTAGTTGGTATCGAACCACTTGGTCATCTCCATGGCCGGCTGACTGCTGGAGCCGCGGGCCATGGCAAAAAAGGTGGCGAGGTCCACTTCCTTGCCGTCGAAGCCATAGCGCGGCGGCACGGCGCCCAGGGTGCAGCTCATGTCGAGCATCTGGTCGTACAGACTGAAATCGCCGACGGGGATGAGTTCAACGCCGCAGGTCTGTTGGATACGCCAGTGGCGCTCGCGCAGCTGGGCGGCGCGGGCCTCGAGTTCCATGCCGTCGATCTCTCCGGACCAGAAGGACTCCAGGGCCTTCTTGAGTTCGCGTTTGTGCCCGATACGTGGAAACCCCAGATTGTGGACCCGAGTCATGCGCTTCTCCTATGCCAAAGTTGCGGCCATGATGCCCCGAGGATAGGGCAATCTCAAGGGGAATTTATTCGGAGGGCCCATGAAGGAAATTCATGGGCAGGGACTCAGTCGAAGCGGAAGCCGCGGTGGATGGCGACGATCCCACCGGAGAGGTTGTGCACGTCCACGCGCGCAAGGCCCGCCTCCTCCATCATCGCGCGGAAGGTCTCCTGATCCGGAAAGCGGCGGATGGATTCCACGAGATACTGATAGCTCTCCCGATCCTTGGCGATCAGCTCGCCAAGACGCGGCAGGATGTTGAAGGAATACAGATCGTAGAGGCTCTGCAGACCCGGCCAGCGCGGGTGGGAGAACTCCAGGACCAGTACCCGGCCGCCCGTTTTCAGTACCCGGTGAATCTCGCGCAGGGCGCGCTCCGGGTGGGTCATGTTGCGGATACCGAAGGCCAGGGTGACGAGGTCGAAGGAGCGATCGGGGAAGGGGAGTTCCTCGGCATTGGCCTCCACGAACTCGACGCCAGCCAGCATCCCCTTGTCCGCCAGCCGTTTTTCGCCCACGGCCAGCATGTCGGGATTGATGTCCGAGACGACGATGCGTCCATGGGGCTGTACCCGTCGATACATCAGTGCCGCCAGATCGCCGGTACCGCCAGCGAGGTCCAGCACCGCCTGTCCCGGTCGCGGACGGGCCAGATCGACGGTGAAGCGCTTCCACAGACGATGGATGCCCAGAGACATGAGGTCGTTCATGAGATCGTAGCTGCCCGCCACACTGCTGAATACGCGGCGGACGCGCGTTTCTTTTTCGGGCTCCGGTACCTCCTGATAACCAAAGTGCGTCAGGGGTACGAGGGCCTGCTCGCTGCCCGTCTGGGATTCGCTCGCATCGTCTTCGGTCATCTCTCGTCTCCGGTCAGGCTGAGCGCAGCAGCAGGCTGCCTTTTTCGCTCAGATAGTTACGAATCTGCTCGGGAAAACCCGGCTGCACCGACGCGGCCACTTCCGGTAGCTCCAGAAGGTGTGCTGCCCACCGCCGCAGTTTGCCCAAGGATTCCCAGCGTGGCAATGGGCGCAGGTTGTGCAGAATTTCCATGCGCATGAACAAGGGCGCGTAGGCGGCATCCACCAGGCTGAAGGAATCGCCGGCAAAGAAAGGCCCGTCGCTGGCGGCGGCCTCCAGACGTTCGAGTTTTTCGAAGAGCTGACGGTGGGCTGCCGTGAAGCGTTCCTCACCCTGCGCCACCATCATCTGGAACTGATCGGCCAGGGCGTCGCCGCCAAAGGCAATCCAGGAGCGATGGCGGGCGCGCTCCAGAGGGTCGGCGGGGTGCAGGGGCGGGGGGGTGGTCTCGTCCAGGTATTCGTTGATGACCTGGGACTCAAAAAGCACGACATCGTCGTCGACGCACAGGCAGGGTACCTTGCCCATGGGGGAGATCTGCAAGAACCAGTCGGGCTTGTGGGCGAGATCGATGTGGGTGAGGGTGAAGAGCACTTCCTTGTGCAAGAGCGTGATGACCGAGCGCTGAACGTAAGGACACAGAGGGAAGCTGATCAATTCCAGTGGCATAGGGTTTCCTCATAAGTTTCAGCCGGTCCCCCGGGCACAGCGGTAGAGCGCCACCTCGCCGAAAAGGTTGGGCAGGAGGCGAATCGCCCAGTTGCTGCGCCGCCGATCGTCCAGCACCACCCGTTGGCGGACGTCGATGCCGTTGGCCTGGCACAGGGCGTCGAAATCGCGAATGGTGCACAGATGGATATTGGGGGTGTCGTACCAATGGTGCGGCAGGGCATGGGTAACGGGCATGTGTCCAGCCACCCCAAGCTGCCACCGTGCCTGCCAGTGACCCATGTTTGGAAAGGTGACGATGCCCTCGCGACCTACGCGCAACATCTCCAGCAGGAGATCCCGGGGATAGCGGACCGCCTGCAAGGTCAAGGATAATACCACAGTATCCACGCTGCCGTCGGCAAACTGGCGCAGACCCGCATCGAGGTCCTGCTGGATGACGGGCAGTCCACGGCGCAGGGCCGCCACCACGCGGCTGTCCTCGATTTCCACACCGTAGCCGGTGACGCCTTTTTCGCGGCGCAGGTAGTCCAGCAGTTCGCCCTCGCCGCAGCCCAGGTCCAGCACTCGGCTACCGGGTTCGATCCACTGGGCGATAATGGCGAGATCGGGGCGTAGGGCGCTCACCGCCCGGACTCCTGGGCAATGCGCTCGAGGTAGGCAGACATGACGGCGAGGTACTGGGGTACGGGCAACAGGAAGGAGTCGTGACCGTGGGCGGCCTCGATCTCGGCGTAGGCTACCTCCCGTCCCGCGCGGTAGAGCGCCTGAACGATCTCGCGCGAGCGTTCCGGCGAAAAACGCCAGTCGGTGCTGAAGGAGATCACCAGTACCGAGGCGCGGATGGGGGCGAAGGCAGCGGCCAGGTCACCGCCATAGGCGGCGGCGGGGTCGAAATAATCCAGGGCCTTGGTGATGTAGAGATAGCTGTTGGCGTCGAACTGCTCGACGAAACGGGAACCCTGGTAGCGCAGGTAGCTCTCCACCTCGAAGTCGACGTCGAAACCAAAGGAAAAGGCCTTGCCGTTGCGGGTATCGCGTCCGAACTTGGCACGCATGGCATCATCGGATAGGTAGGTGATGTGGCCGATCATGCGCGCCAGCGCCAGGCCGCGTCGTGGTTTGGTGCCGTGGGCGTAATAGCGTCCCTCGTGGAAATCGGGATCGGTCATGATGGCCTGGCGGCAGACCTCGTTGAAGGCGATATTCTGTGCGGTGAGCCGTGGCGCGGCGGCGATGACGACGGCGTGACGCAGGCGTTCGGGATAAAGCATCGCCCATTCCAGGACCTGCATGCCGCCGAGGCTGCCGCCGACGACGGCTGCCCATTGGGCGATGCCGAGACGATCGGCCAGTGCCGCCTGGGTGCGAACCCAATCGCGCACGGTGACCATGGGGAAATTGAGTCCCCAAGGCTCACCGGTGGCCGGATCGATGCTGGCGGGGCCCGTGGAGCCGCGGCAGGAGCCGATGAAGTTGCTGCAGACGATGAAGAAGCGATTGCTGTCGATGGGCTTGCCGGGTCCGATCATGGTCTCCCACCAGCCCGGTTTGCGGTCGTCGACGCTATGGTAGCCGGCAGCGTGGTGATCCCCCGACAAGGCGTGGCAGACGAGGATGGCATTGCTGCGCGCGGCATTGAGGGTGCCGTAGGTCTCATAGGCAAGGGTGTAGCCGGGCAGGCTACGGCCGCACTCTAGGGTAAGCGGTTCGGGGAAATCTACCGTCTGGGGGTGTACCAGACCGACGGAATCGGTGGGAATGACAGCGGGCATGGCCATCCTGGTCAACGGAACCGTCGCAGTGTAAAGGTGGGGAAAAACTCGGGCAAGGGCAGCGGCCCACGGGGGCCGCTACTGCAGCACGGCTTAGGAGGACGGCAGAGCTTCGGGGATACGGATCTCGACCCGTCCATCGCGCAACTCGGCCAGGATCCGCGTGCCCTTGGGTAGGTCGCCGAAGAGGATATGCTCGGCCAGGGGCTTCTTGAGGTGCTCCTGGATGACCCGTGCCATGGGCCGGGCGCCCATCTGCGGGTCGTAGCCGCGGTCGGCGAGCCACTGGCGCAGCTCCGGCTGGACCTCCAGACTGTAGTCCTTTTGCAGGAGCTGTTCGTCCAATTCCATGAGGAACTTGTCCACCACATGCAGAACGTGCTCTCGACTCAAGGGGGCGAAGGGAACGACGGCATCCAGACGATTGCGGAATTCCGGGGCGAAGATGCGCTGGATGCTCTCCATCTCGCGACCTTCCTCGACACCTGCAGGCGCGACGAAGCCGACGCTGGCCTTGCCCCGCTGATCGGCGCCGGCGTTGGTGGTCATGATGAGGATGACGTTGCGAAAATCCACCGAGCGACCGCTGGCATCCGTCAGCTTGCCGTGATCCATGACCTGGAGCAGGACATTGAAAATGTCCGGATGGGCCTTCTCGATTTCGTCCAGGAGCAGGACCGCGTGGGGATGCTGATTGACGGCCTCGGTGAGCTGGCCCGACTGGTCGTAGCCCACATATCCGGGCGGTGCACCGATGAGGCGGGATACGGTATGGCGCTCCATGTACTCGCTCATGTCAAAGCGTAGGAGCGGGATACCGAGGAGCGTGGCCAGCTGGCGGCTGAGTTCGGTCTTGCCCACCCCGGTGGGACCGGCAAAGAGGAAGCTGCCCACGGGCTTTTCGTGGTGGCGCAGGCCGGCGCGCGCCATTTTGATGGCGGCGCTGAGTTCGCGGATGGCGCGATCCTGGCCGAAGATCACGAGACTGAGATCCCGCTCCAGGTTTTTGAGAGCGGTGCGGTCGTCCAGGGAGACGTTCTTGCCGGGGATCCGGGCCACCCGCGCCACCATCTCCTCGATATCGTGGACGCCGATGGATTTTTTGCGGCGCGACGGCGGCAACAGGGACTGCGCCGCCCCCACCTCGTCGATGAGGTCGATGGCCTTGTCCGGCAGATGCCGGTCGTGGATGTGTTTGACGGATAGCTCCACGGCGGCGCGTAGGGCCGAATCGGTGTAGCGCAGACGATGATGGCGCTCGAACTGGCCCTTGAGTCCGCGCAGGATCTGCACCGCCTCCTCGGCGCTGGGCTCCGGTACGTCGATTTTCTGGAAGCGGCGGGTGAGTGCCCGGTCCTTCTCGAAGTATTGGCGATATTCCTGATAGGTCGTCGCACCGATGCACTTGAGCTCACCCGAGGCCAGCGCGGGTTTCAAGAGATTGGAGGCGTCCATGGCGCCACCCGAGGCTGCACCGGCACCGATGATGGTGTGGATCTCGTCTATGAAGAGGATACTGTTGGGCTTTTTGCGCAGGGCCTTGAGCACGCCCTTGAGACGCTCCTCGAAATCGCCGCGGTAGCGAGACCCGGCGATGAGGGCGCCCATGTCGAGGGCGTAGATGGTGGCATCTTCCAGAAGCTCCGGCACCTTGCCCTGGACGATGGCACGGGCCAGGCCCTCGACGATGGCGGTCTTGCCCACTCCAGGCTCGCCTACGAAGAGTGGGTTGTTCTTGCGCCGTCGGGCGAGAATCTGCAGCGCGCGCTGCATCTCCGTCTGGCGGCCGATGAGGGGGTCGAGACGCCCGGCACGGGCCATGGCATTGAGATTGCGGGCATAGGCACTGAGCGGGTCCTTGCCCGGCTTCTGTCCCTCCTCACTGCTGACTTCCTCTTCCTCTTCCACGAGCTCATCCTTGCGCATCCCATGCGCGAGAAAATTGACCACGTCCAGGCGAGAGACATGCTCTTTCTGGAGGAAATAGACGGCGTGGGATTCCCGTTCCGCGAAGATGGCCACGAGCACGTTGGCGCCCGTGACCGTGTCCTTGCCCGCCGACTGCACATGATAGAGGGCGCGCTGAATCACCCGCTGAAAGCCGATGGAAGGCTGGGTGTTGACGGTGCCGGCGGTTCCCAGCGAGGGAATCTTCTCCTCCAGGAACTTGCGCAGGTCCCGCTCGAGCTGGCTGCGATTGGCGCCGCAGGCCTCCAGAACCTCACGTCCGCTGGGATTGTCCAGCAGCGCCAGGAGAAGGTGTTCGACGGAGGCGTACTCATGACCGTACTGACGGGCCATCTGGAAAGCCTGATTGATGGATTGTTCCAGCGCTTTGTCGATCATGGCTTACTCCTTTTCCATGGTGCAGCGCAGCGGATGCTGGTGCTGCCGCGCGTCAGCGGTGACCAGGGCGACCTTGGTCTCGGCCATATCGTAAGGATAGACCCCACAGATGCCGCGTCCACTGTGGTGGACCTCCAGCATGATCTGCACCGCCTCCTCATGGGTTTTGTGAAAGTACTGCTGCAGCACCTGGACCACATAGTCCATGGGAGTGAAGTCGTCGTTCAGCAAAAGCACCCGGTAGCGGCTCGGCTCCTTGAGCCGGGGCTCACGTTCCAGCAGGGGCTGGCGATGTTCCTTGCGACTCGGCATACCCACTCCATCGAATCTCCTACGACGCCATTGTGACCCCAGACCCCAGGTGAGGCAAGGTCGCAGGCCGCATCCGGGACCTTGCCCGGGGCGCAAAAAAACCGGGGAGGGAACCCCCCGGCTGGTACTTCGGGATGGGCGCGCCCGCAGGGGCCGCCGCCTTACTTGGTGATGTCGATCTTTGCCTGGCTACGCAGGTCGGAGACAAACTTGGCCGCCTCTTCCTGCTGCAACTGCGCCTTGATGCGATCCTTCATGGCGCTCAAAGGAGGTGGGGTCAAGGGCTTGGTCGCCTGCACCTCGATGATGTGGTAGCCGAACTGGGTCTGCACCGGGCCTACGGGCTTGTCGATGGGAGCCTTCTCGATGGCCTCGGCAAAGGGCGGTACTACCATGCCCGGGACGATCCAGCCCAGCTCTCCACCGTGGGCGGCGCTGGCCTTGTCGATGGAGTATTTTTCCGCCAGCGTCGAGAATTTCTTGCCGGCCTTCAGCTCCGCCAGGATCTTGTCGGCTTCCGCCTTGGTCTTTACCAGGATGTGGCGGACCTCATATTCCTTCTTGCCCATGGCCGCGACGAATTTGTTGTAGGCTGCCTGGATTTCCGACTCAGGTACCGGATGTTCCTTGATGTACTGATCCACGGCCGCGTCGGCCAGGATCTGGCGCTTGGCCAGAGCCAGCCGCTCCTTGACGTCGGCAGACTGGTCCAGATTGTGTTTCATGGCGTACTGGGACAGCACTTCCATGTTGACGAGATTCTGGACCACCTGCTCCCGGGCGTTGGGTTCCTTGGCCAGTTCCGGGCTCATGGACAGGATGGCCTGTACCTGACTGTTATCGATGGCTTGGCCGTTGACCGTGGCCACGGGTGCCGCGAAAACGGGGGCGGCAAAGGTGCCGACCAGGGCGGCGAGGACGATGGAGCGAAGTTTCATGAGCATTCCTTGGGTTAGCGATAGCTCGGCCTATTATCCATAGGCGCGGGGCTTTGGGCAAAGGTTATCTGGGGGACTCCAGTGGTCGCTGCAAGGGCGCTTCGGTATCCCGCCGCCTCGATGTTCCCGCAAGGAGCTCCACCAGGGTCAGGGCGAAATCCAGGGCGGTGCCCGGCCCACGGGAGGTGATCACCGGTCCGTCCACCACTACCGGTGCATCCACCAGCCGATAACTCGGGCACTGCGGGTCGAGGACGCCCGGGAAGGCCGTTACCCGCCGACCCTCGAGTATCCCCAGTTCGGCGAGCAGCCCGGGCGCTGCACAGATGGCTGCAATCCTCTGGCACTGCTGGTGTCGGTCCAGCAGAAAGGCCCGCAGCGAGGCACTGGCCGACAGCGCCTGCACCCCCGCTGCTCCGCCAGGCAGGACGATGAGGTCCCAGGACTCGGAGCGCACCGCTTCCCAGTCGGCATCCGGTACCACGCGCAGTCCCCGGGAGGCCCGCACCGGTGCCGGGCCGATGCCCGCCACGACGACGGTGAAACCTGCCCGGCGTAGGATGTCCACGCAGGTCACCGCTTCCATCTCCTCGAAACCCTCAGCGATGGGGATCACGACCCGTAGATTCATGCAGTCACCTCTTGAATCACACAGCCGTTGGACAAGGTGCCCGGGGTTTTTTATCCGGCCTTACGCGCCGTTACGGCCGGCAGGGGGATGACCATGGGCACCGTCTTGCCGTCCACGTCCACGGGCACGGGCTTGCCCTGGAGCACATCCAGTGCCTCGCGCAGGGTGAAATCCGTCCGTAGGTCGGGTTTGTCGCTGAAATTCGGGGTCTGGTCCTTCTTGGGCGCCGCCGGCGGAGTCGGTTCGAGGATGGTGTACTGCGGCTTCTGGGCGCGACACTGCGCCGGCGCCTTCAGCACTCCCTGGAGTTCCGACTCCCGCAGCAGGTCCTGATCCAGGGCTTCCTGCTCGGCATTGGCGGGACGGATGGCGACGTTGGGCACGATGCCCTCACCTTGAATGGAGCAGCCCAGCGGCGTGTAGTAGAGGGCGGTGGTGAGTTTCAGCGCGCCGCCATCGTCCAAAGGAATGATCGTCTGGACGGAGCCCTTGCCAAAGCTGCGACTGCCCATGACCAGCGCGCGGCCATCGTCCTTGAGGGCGCCGGTGACGATCTCGGCGGCGGAGGCCGAACCGCCATTGATGAGCACGATGAGGGGCGCTCCGTGCAGCGCGTCGGGACCGTGGGCAGTGAAGCGCATGTCGCTGTTGGCCGCCCTGCCTTTGGTGTAGACGATGAGCCCGCGGTCCAGGAAGGTGTCCGCCGTCTCGACACCGGCCCCCAGCACCCCACCGGGATTGTTGCGCAGATCCAGGATGAGGCCCTTCAGGCGTCCGCCCGATTCCTTCTCGAGACGCTCCACGGCACGCCGGGTCTCGACCCCGGTGTTGTCCTGAAACTGGCTGATGCGCAGATACCCATAGCCCGGCGCAAGGAGGCTGGCCCGCACACTCTGGACCTTGATGATGGCGCGGGTGAGTTTGACCGTCATGGGTTTGGCGGCGTGCGGACGCAGCAGGGTCAGCTCCACGGTCGTTCCCACTTTGCCGCGCATGCGGTCCACGGCAGCGCTGAGGCCAAGCCCCTGCACCGCTTTGCCATCGATCTTGACGATGAGGTCACCGCTTCGGATACCGGCCTTGGCGGCGGGGGTGCCGTCGATGGGGGCAATGACCCGCAGTACCCCGTGGTCAGCGGCCACCTCCAGGCCCACGCCACCGAATTTACCGTCGGTGAAGCTCTGCATCTCCTTCAGTTCTTTGGGTGAGAGGTAGGCCGAGTGGGGATCGAGGGCGCTCACCATGCCGCTGATGGCGCCCTCCATCAGCTTCTTGTCCGAGGCGTGATCGACATAGTCCGACTTGATCAGCGAGAAGACTTCGCTGAAGGTCTGGATCTGGCGCAGGGGGATGCTGTTGTCGACTTTGTCCGCAGCCATAGCGGTATGGCCCCAGCCTGCCCCCAAGAGCATGGAGAGGAGGAGTGGCCAGCGCGGGAAGGCCTGGAGCAAACGGGACAGAACCATGGAGAAACTCCTGCGTATCGTATCCCCTCGGGGATACATTCAGTTGTGGATATATCGCAGCGGATCGACCGGATGTCCGCCACTGCGGATCTCGAAGTACAGGCCATCCTGGCCCAGCTCGCCACCGCTGCCAACGGTGCCGATGGCCGTCCCGGTCTGCACCTCCTGACCGACGTGCACATCGGTCTGGCCGAGATGGCCGTATATGGCCAGCACCTTCTCTGCCTGCTGGACGATGACGATCTGACCGTACCCGCGTAACGGTCCGGAGTAGAGGACCATGCCTGGAGCGATGGCGCTGACGCCTGTCCCCGGTGCTGCGCTGAAAGTGATGCCTTGCCAGTTGGGGCCACCCTGCATGCGCGGCGTGCCGAAGCGCGCACCGATGGGGGCCCGTACGGGAGGCGGGAAAGGTCCGTGACCCACGGCCGGAGCGGCGGATGGCGGCGGTGTCGGCACCGATGGCACCGATGGCACCGTGGCGATCTGCGGCGGGGCGACGTGGGTGGTGGGCGACGGCACCTGCGCCTTGCGCGCCTCGCGCTCCACTTGGCGTGCCCGCTCCGCTTCCTCGGCTCGGCGCCGTGCTGCGGCCTCCTCCGCCGCCTTGCGCTGGGCGGCGGCCCGGGCAGCTGCCGCAGCGGCGGCTTTCCGTCGCGCCTCGGCGAGGACCTGCTGCTGTCGATATTCCTTCACCAGACGGGTTACCAGACCGTCCAGTACCTGGGCGTTGGCCTGGAGTTCCTGGATCTTGGCCTTGTCGGCGGCGATGCGATCGGCCAGCTGCTGCTCCAACTTGGCGTGCTGCTGCCGCTGCTTTTCCAGGGTCTGTTCTTGCGTGCGCACCGCCTGGGCCAGTTCCGCCAGATGTTGCTCTTGCCCCTTCAGAGCATTGCGCTGCTTGGCAATGGCGGCGGTGGTGGCCTCGGTGCGGGTGATGAGTTCGCTACGCGCCCGCGCCAGAGCTTGATAATACACACTCAGGCGGCCGATCTGTGCGGGCTTCTCGGTCTGTAGCCAGACGGCAAGCGGTGTGACGCTACCGAGGGTATAGGCGGCGCGCAGCTGTTTGGCAAGGATGTCCTTTTGCTGTGCCAACTCGTTTTTCAACTCGGAGATGCGTTTTTCCAGCGCGTCGATCTTGCCGCGAGTGGTCTGCTGTTCGCTGCGGATCTGCGCCAGTTTCTGCGTGCTCGCCTGAATTTTCTGGTCCAGGGCGGCGATTTCCGCACGAATCTCGGCCTGGCTTTTCTGGGTCGCGGCGACGTGGGCCCGCAGGGCGCCGAGGCTGCTGTGAATGGACTGCAGGCGTTCGCGGCTGCTTTCGATCTTTTGCTGCAGATTGGCTGCTCCGGCCCACGGAATGACGCAGACGAGACCCACGCCGAGGAGCCAGCGGAGCCTGAGGTGAGTCGCCATCAGAGCAGTTCGATCAGGCTATGGCCGCCCATTTCCGGCGCCTTCGGTAGCCCCATGAGGGTGAGCAGTGTGGGGGCGATGTCTTCCAGGGCGCCTCCGGAGCGCAGCCGCGCGGGCCGCCCCAGATAGAGCAGCGGCACGGGATTGCAGGTGTGGGAGGTGTGCGCCTGACCGGAGTGGTCATCGCGCATCTGCTCCACGTTGCCGTGATCGGCCGTGATCAGGACCTCACCGCCTTGCTGACGAATCGCTGCGACGATACGTCCCAGCGCGGCATCCACCGCCTCCACGGCGGCGATGGCGGCGTTCAGATCGCCGGTGTGGCCGACCATGTCGGGATTGGCTATGTTGGCGATGATGACATCGTCCCGGCGCTGCGCGACCCGTTCCACCAGGGTATCCGCCAGCAGCTCCACGCTCATCTGCGGTTGCAGGTCGTAGGTTGCGACGGATGGGGAGGGTATGAGCACGCGCTCTTCGCCGGCGAAGACTTTCTCCTGACCGCCATTGAAGAAGAAGGTCACGTGGGCGTATTTTTCCGTCTCGGCAATGCGCAGTTGCCGGCGGCCGTGCCGCGCAACCCACTCGCCGAAGGTGTTGTGCAGGCGCATGGGCGGGAAGGCGACGGGTACGGCAAAGTTTTCACTGTATTCCGTAAGGGTGACGAAGGCGGCAAGGCGAACCTGCCGGCGCCGCTCGAAGCCGTCGAAGTGCTCCTCGATGAAGGGGCGGGCAATCTGACGGGCGCGATCCGAGCGGAAGTTCATGAACAGGACGCTGTCGCCGTCTGCGACCAGCGCTGGCTCGCCGATACGTGAGGCGGTCACGAACTCGTCGCTCTCGCCACGGGCATAGGCTGCCGCCAGTGCCTCCTCTGCCGTGGCGTAGACCTGACCCTCGCCAAGGGTGAGGAGGTCGTAGGCGGCGCGAATGCGTTCCCAGCGGTGATCCCGATCCATGGCGTAATAGCGGCCGATGAGGGTGGCGAGCCGCGCGCCCGTGGCGTCCAGTTCAGGCTGCAGGCGGGCAAGGGAGGCCGCCGCCGAGCGCGGGGCCGTATCGCGACCGTCGAGGAAGGCGTGCAGGTAGATGCGGGTAGCGCCGCGCGCGTGGGCCAGATGCAAGGCCGCAAAGAGGTGCTCTTCGTGGGAGTGCACGCCGCCGGGCGAGAGCAGACCGACGACGTGGACGGCGCCGCCCCCAGCCACGGCCGCATCCACAGCGCGACAAAGCTCGCCATTACGGGCGAAGCTGCCGTCGCGAATGGCCTGGTTGATGCGCTCGAACTCTTGGTAGACCACGCGTCCCGCACCCAGATTGATGTGCCCGACCTCGCTGTTGCCCATCTGTCCGCGCGGCAGGCCCACCGCGGCCTCCGAAGCCTGCAGCAGGGTGTGGGGCTGGCTCTTCCACCAGGCGTCCCAGTTGGGAGTGTGCGCCTGGGCGATGGCATTGTCTTCGGGTGCTTCACGGTAGCCCCAGCCGTCCAGAATGAGCAGGGCGATGGGGCGGATGGGTTGCGGGTTCACGTAACTCCTCGGGCGGTGGCCGGCCTCGGTTGCGCTTGCGGGATTCTAGACAAGTCCTGGGACCGAGGCTACCAGGGGTTGCAGGTTCCAGATATCGCGATTGTACTCGGCAATGCTGCGGTCGCTGGAAAAGCGGCCGCTGGCGGCGGTGTTGAGCACGCTCTGCCGCTGCCATTCCGTCTGGTCGTGCCAGAGTGCGGCCACGTCGCTTTGGCGGTGCTTGTAGCTGCTGAAGTCCGCGAGCACCATCCAGGGATCCTGAGGTGCCAGCAGGGCGTGCAGGATGGGGTCGAAAATACCCGGCTCGAAGGGATTGAAGTAGCCGCTCTGGATGAGGTCCATCACCCGTTCAAGATCCTCGTCCGCCGCCACCGCCTGGCGCGGATCGTACTGCGGTCGCAGACGGGCCACCTCCTCGGCACGCAGGCCAAAGAGGAAGAAGTTCTCGGGTCCTACGGCCTCGCGGATCTCGATGTTGGCGCCATCCAGGGTACCGATGGTCAGGGCGCCATTCATCATGAACTTCATGTTGCCGGTGCCGGAAGCTTCCTTGCCCGCCGTCGATATTTGCTCCGAGAGATCCGTGGCCGCACAGATGCGCTCCATGACGGAGACGCGATAATCCGGCAGGAAGCAGACCCGCAAGAGGCCCTCGGTATCGGGATCGTCGTTGATGGCGGCGGCGACATTGTTGATGAACTTGATGATCCGCTTGGCCATGAAGTAGCCGGGCGCGGCCTTGCCGGCAAAGAGCACGTTGCGCGGTGTGATCTGGCTGGCCTCGCCGCGCTTGATGCGGTCGTAGAGGTGGATGACGTGCAGGGCGTTGAGCAGTTGGCGCTTGTATTCGTGAATACGCTTGACCTGGACATCGAAAATAGCCTCGGGAATCAGCTCCACTCCCGTCTGGGCCCGCACGAGCGCCGCCAGGCGCGCCTTGTTGTTGCGCCGCACTTCGGCCCAATGGGCCCGGAACTGCGGGTCGTCCGCTGCGGGGGCCAAAGCAGACAATTGGGCGAGATCTTCCCGCCAGCCCTCGCCGATACGCTGGGAGATCAGCTGCGACAGTTCCGGGTTGGCCCATAGGAGCCAGCGCCTGGGCGTCACCCCATTGGTTTTGTTGTTGAAACGCTCGGGCCAGAGACGGTAGAAGTCGCGGAACAATTCCTCTTTCAGGAGCTGCGTGTGCAGGGCGGCCACGCCGTTGACGGAAAAACTCCCGACCACGGCGAGGTGCGCCATGCGGATCATGGGCTCCGGTCCCTCCTCGATCAGGGACAGGCGTTGCAGAAGCGCGGTATCGCCCGGCGCACGCTGCGCCACCTGGCGCAGGAAACGGGCATTGATCTCGTAGATGATTTCCAGAACGCGGGGCAGGAGATGGCCGAAGAGGCGCACCGGCCATTTTTCCAGGGCTTCCGGGAGCAGGGTGTGGTTGGTGTAGGCCATGGTCCGACTGGTGATGGACCAGGCCTCGTCCCAACCGAGGCCGTGCTCGTCCAGCAAGAGGCGCATCAACTCCGCCACGGCGACACTGGGGTGGGTGTCGTTGAGTTGAAAGCTGTGGCGCTCGGCAAAATCCCGAAAGTCTTCGCCCCGCTCGGCGGTCCAGTCCGCAAGCACATCCTGGAGGCTGGCGGAGGCCAGGAAGTACTGCTGCCGCAGCCGCAGCTCCTTGCCGTTTTCGCTGCTGTCGTTGGGGTAGAGCACCATGCTGATGTGCTCGGCCTCGTTCTTGGCGGCGACGGCCTCGGGATAGGCGCCGGCGTTGAACTCACCGAGATCGAAGATGTCGGTGGCCGCTGCCCGCCACAGACGCAAGGTATTGACGATGCCGTTGCGGTAGCCGGGTATGGGAATATCGTAGGGAACGGCCAAGACATCGCGGGTGTCCACCCAGCGCCGGTGCTCCCGGCCCTGGCCGTCGCGATAGCTTTCGCTGCGTCCACCAAACTGCACCCGTCGGACCCGCTCAGGCCGCTTGAGCTCCCAGGGGTAGCCGTGCTTCAGCCAATGATCCGGTTCCTCGCGCTGCTCGCCGGCATGGATCTCCTGGCGAAACATGCCGTAGGCATAGCGGATACCGTAACCCGTCACGGGCAGCGCCAGGGTGGCGCAGCTATCGAGGAAACAGGCAGCCAGACGCCCCAGACCGCCATTGCCCAGACCAGCGTCCGGCTCCACATCCAAAAGCTCCGGCAGATCCCGACGTTGTCGGTGTAAGGCTTCGCGTGTTTCCTCTTCCAGACCGAGATTCAGCAGGGTGTTGCCCAGGGCGCGTCCGAGGAGGAATTCGAGGGACAGATAGAACGCGCGCTTGCCGCCTTGCTGGCGGCGCAGCTCACTGGTGTGTTTCCAGTTTTGTGCCAGACGATCGCGCAGGGTGAGGCCAAGGGCCGTGTAGACCGCAAGCGGGCTGGCCTGGCCGGCATCCTGACCGAGCCCCAGCTCCAGGTAACGCAGCAGGTCGCGGCACAGGGTGTCGGCGTCGGTCCCGAGGGGTTCCAGGCGACAGGGACGTTCCGATGGGGTGGGCTGACTGGACATGCGAAGCTCCTGGGGTCTGCGTCGGGCCCATGATAGGGTGCCGCACCCGGGTTGGGAAGGGCTGCTCGCAGCCCCCCCGTTGCTGCTGCGGGATAGGGGAAGACACCCCCGCACCCGCTGCTACCAGCAGGAGTGGGCGGTTTGTCCTCAGTCCGCCTGACGGCGGAGGAAGGCAGGGATATCCAGGTCCGAGTAGTCCGGAACGTGCTGCCGACCGCCCGCCGCAACGGCTTGCTGCTCTGCCGCCCGTCTCTGCCCCGTGGGTTTGTCCAGATTGCGCCACTCCTGGGGGGTGCTGGGCGAGACCAGGGCGCCGCGGGCGCGTAGGTTGTCCGTGGCCAGACGGACGGGCTCGCGTTGCAGCCCCGTCGCTACCACCGTCACCCGCAGTTCACCGTCCAGATCGGGATCCAGAACCGTTCCCACCTTGACGTTGGCATCGTCGGCGGCATAGCTGCGGATGAGCTCACCCACTTCCTCGAACTCGCCCAAGGTCAGGTCGGTACCGGCGGTGATGTTGACCAGGATGCCGCGTGCTCCCGCCAGGTTGATGTCGTCCAGCAGGGGGCTACTGGCGGCACGGCTGGCGGCGTCCCGGGCCCGGTTTTCGCCACGGCCACTGGCCGCGCCCATCATGGCCAGACCCATGCCGGACATGACGGTGCGCACGTCGGCAAAATCCAGATTCATGAGACCCGGACGGGTGACCAGCTCGGAAATACCCTGCACTGCGCCCAACAGGATGTTGTCCGCGGCCTGATAGGCATCCTTGAGGCTGACGTTCTTGCCCAACACCGCCAGGAGTTTCTCGTTGGGAATGATCACCAGAGAGTCGACGTGCTGGGACAGCTCATCGATGCCGGCCAGGGCGTGCTGCTGCCTTTTTCTTCCTTCGAAGTTGAAGGGCTTGGTCACCACACCCACGGTGAGGATGCCCATATCGCGGGCGATGGAGGCGACCACTGGGGCGGCTCCCGTACCGGTGCCGCCGCCCATGCCGGTGGTGATGAAGACCATGTCGGCCTTTTCCAGGGCGGCGCGGATTTCTTCACGGCACTCCTCGGCTGCCTTGCGTCCGACTTCCGGGTCGGCTCCAGCCCCGAGACCACGCGTCAACTCGGCGCCCAGCTGGATGGTACGGTTGGCCTGGGAGTGGCGCAGGGCCTGGGCGTCGGTGTTGGCAGAAATGAACTCCACCCCTTCGAGCCCGGCACTGGCCATGTTGTTGACGGCATTGCCGCCGCCGCCGCCGACACCGATGACCTTGATGACGGCGCCTTCCTGTTCACATTCGCTGAGTTCGTACATGTCGGTATCCTCTTGGCTGATCCTGGGTTTGTGGGGATGTTTGGTCTTAACCGAAGCTGGTCTCTACCCACGAGCGCATCTTCCGGAAGACACCGGCAAAGCTCGTGTCCATAGATTTTTCGCGGGTGACCTGGGCGGCTGCGGGAGCCTGAACGGGCTCGGCCTGGCCGCTCAGCTGGTTGTGCAGTCCGTACATGACCAGGCCCACGCCGGTGGCGTGGTTGGGGAGGCGGACCACGCTTTCCATGCCTGGCAGGTGCATGGGCTCGCCCACGCGCACCGGCAGGTGCAGAATTTCCTCGGCCAGTTCGGCCATGCCCTCCAAGCGGCTGGAGCCACCGGTGATGACCACACCCGCTGCCACCAGATCCTCGTAACCGGTGCGGCGCAGTTCCGCCTGGATCAGTTCGAAGAGTTCCTTGACCCGGGGTTCGATGATATCCCCCAGAATACGCCGGGAGATGGTGCGGGGCGGCCGGGTACCCACGCTGGGGACCGGGATCTCATCGTCCATCTCGATGAGATCGCCGAGGGCGCAGCCGTAGAGCTTCTTGATCTGCTCCGCCTCCGCGGGCGGGGTGCGCAGCCCCAGGGCGATGTCGTTGGTGATCTGGTCGCCAGCGATGGGGATGACGGCGGTATGGCGCACGGCACCGTCGCGGAAGATGGCGATGTCCGTGGTGCCACCGCCGATGTCCACGAGGCAGACACCCAGTTCCTTCTCGTCGCTGGTGAGCACGGCATCGGCCGATGCCAGCTGCTCCAGGACCAGATCCTGGACCTGCAGTCCGCAGCGCTCCACGCATTTGCTGATATTCTGGGCGGCACTGACGGCCCCGGTGACGATGTGTACCCGTGCCTCCAGGCGGACACCGGACATCCCGATGGGGTCGCGCACACCCTCCTGGCTATCGATCATGAATTCCTGGGGCAGGATGTGGATGACGTTCTGATCCTGGGGAATGACGATGGCGCGGGCGGCATCCATGACCCGACCGATGTCCTCGTTGCTGACCTCCTTGTTCTTGATGGCGACGATACCGTGGCTGTTGTAACCGCGGATGTGGCCACCGGCGATGCCCACGACGGCGCCGCGGATCTGCACCCCGGCCATGAGCTCGGCCTCCTGAACGGCCCGGGTGATGGCCTGGACGGTGGATTCTATGTCCACCACCACGCCCTTCTTGAGTCCGCGGGAGGGGTGTTGGCCGACACCGATGATTTCTGCCTCGCGACCGCCGCGCGCCTGGGCGACGATGCAGGCGACCTTGGAGGTGCCGATATCGAGGCCGACGATGAGTTCCTGATTGCTGCGCTTCATGTCATTTCTCTCCTTGGGATGTTCCATCCCCTTGTGCCGAACCAGACCTGGCCGCCCCCGGCAGAGCGACCGCAAAACCATTGTCGTAACGTAGATCCATGGTCGCCCCGGCGACCAGATAGGATTTGAGCTGGGGCACCACCGCCACCCAGCGGCGGAGGGTCCCCTGGGGATCCTTCGCGCCCAGCACGAGGCGCACGCCATCGCTGAGGATGCAGCGCCAGCCGCCGCTGGGTACCTGCTCCAATGCCGTCACGCGTATCCCCAGGGGGCTTACGATGCCGTCGAATTCCTTCAGGGTGGCGAGCAGTTCCGTCCCAGAGTCGACCGGCCCGAACAGGCTTGGCAGGTCGGCCGGAATCTCCTTTTCCGGAACCGTGAAGACCGCACCACGGTCCGAGAGCAGTTGACCACTGCCACCCAGCCAGCGCGCAGCCGCCCGATAACGGGTCAGTTGCACGTCCAGGCGATCCGGCCACACCCGCCGGACATCGGCATTGGCTACCCAGGGCAGCTGCATCAGGGCATTCCGCAGCGCGCGCGGATCCATCCACAGAAAACCCTGCTGTAGGTAAGGCCGCAGCACGGCGTTGACCTCGGGCAAGGGGACTTGGGACGACAGCCCCTCGATGTGGATGGTTTCGATGGGCATGAAAGATGGGCTGCGCAGGCTCTGCCAGCCGAGCCATCCGCCCCAGACCATGACCCCAAGGCCAAGCCCCAGCGCCAGTCCCCGAGCATAGAGACGCCAGGGAATGGGTCGGCGGTGCACCGTCGCTTCCGCCGCTGACGCCACCGGCGCCTTGGCCCCGGGCGCACGCCGACGCGGCAGCGCTGCCGGTTCCGTCACGACGGCGCCGTTCTCGGCGCGCCAATGGCGCATGTCGCGCATCACGCTAACCATGATCTTGTCTCCTTTGAGCGGTGCTCACGATCTCCAGACACAGCTTGGTCATGGTCCAGCCCAGGGCTCGGGCAGCCATGGGTACGAGACTGTGATCGGTCATGCCCGGTACGGCATTCAACTCCAGCAAATGGATGCCCCCTTCGGCGTCCACCAGAAAATCCACCCTTCCCCAATCGCGTCCACCAAGTTCTCGAAAAGCCTGCAAGGCAAGCTCCTGCAGTCGCCGTTCCGTGGCGGTGGGCAGACCCGAGGGCAGAAGATACTCGGTATCGTCGGCCAGATATTTTGCCTCGTAATCGTAGAAGGCCCGGTGGGGACGGATGACGATGGGGGGCAGGGTGCGACCGGCGACGATACCCACCGTCGCTTCCAGGCCATCCACGGCCTCCTCCACGAGGATCTCCGAATCCACGGCAAAGGCTTTTGCCATGGCCTCGGCCAGACCCGCGGCGTTCTCCACCCGACTGATGCCAAGACTGGAGCCCGCACGGTTGGGTTTGACAAAGACCGGCCAGCGGGCGATGTGCAACTCGTCCGCGGACGATTGGCCGCAGGGCGAACCGCCTGTGACATGCTCGCGCTGCAGCCATTGGCCACGGGTCGTGGGTAGGCCAGCAGCCTGCCACAGGCGCTTGCTCCGCCACTTGTCCATGGCGAGCGCACTGGCCAGCACTCCACTACCGGTGTAGGGCAGGCCGCTGGCCTCGAGACAGGCCTGTAATACCCCATCCTCACCAAACTGCCCGTGGCAGACATTGAAGACGAATTCTGCGCCACTTTGCGCGAGCTGCTCCTGAATCCGCTGCGGCTCGATATCGATGGCGACCACGCGCACGCCGGCCGCCTCCAGGGCGCGACGTACCGCCGCGGCGCTGGCCAGGGACACCTCCCGCTCCCCCGAGGGGCCACCGCAGAGCAGGGCGATCCGTGGCCATTCAGACATCGTCATCCTCCCCGACAACCCGCATTTCCGGTATCAGCAAAACTTCAAAGCGTCGCCGTACCTCGTTCTGAACCAGCTGCACCAGGGCCTCGATCTGTGCTGCCCGAGCTGCGCCGCGATTGACGATGAAGTTGGCGTGCTGAGGGCTGACTTCGGCATCGCCGATACGCCGTCCCTTGAGTCCCGCCGCTTCGATGAGTCGCGCCGCGTAATCGCCGGGCGGATTGCGGAAGACCGAGCCGCAGCTTGGCCACTGCAGCGGCTGGGTCGCGGCCCGGCGCTCCTGACCGGCGCGCAGGCGCCTCTGCACGGCATCGGCTGCATCGGCGGTGAGCCGCAGGGCGGCGCGCACAAAGCAGTCCGACCCCTGACCCTGCACCTCGCGATAGCCGATGCGAAAGGCCGAGGCGGGTAGACGACGCAACTCGCCACCTGGACTCAGAAGCTCCACCCACTCCACCAGGGACCAGGTTTCGCCACCGTGAGCGCCGGCATTCATGGCCAGGCAACCGCCCAGGGTTCCCGGGATGCCGGCGAGGAATTCCGCACCGGCCAAACCGGCGCGGGCGGCGAAGTGGGCCAGCTTGACCGCACCCACCCCGGTCTCGGCGACGATGAGATCGGGCTCCGTGAGCGCCATGCCCTGCAGACCATGGGCAAGACAGACCACGGTACCGCGCAGGCCGCCGTCGCGCACCAGCAGATTGCTGCCCAAACCCAGCCAATGGATGGGCGGCACGGCAAAGTGGCGTAGGAAATACTGAAGATCGGCCAGATCGTGGGGCAGGTAGAAGCGGTCGGCCGGTCCACCCACCCGCCAGCTGGTGTGCCGGTCCAAGGGCTCGCCCAAGCGCAGACGCCCACCGCTCACGCTTCACCTCCACGGGCAAAGACGGCAGGCCAGAGCCCAGCCCAACGGGCGATGCTACCGGCACCAGCGCAGATGAGGACCGCCCCACGAGGAAGCAGTGGCAGGACGAGCTCGGGATGGTCGAGGGCCGCCGGCAGGTAGTCTGCCGGCCTGCCCGTCGCCGCCACGGCGGCGGCGAGACGGGCGCTGTCCACCCCAGCAATGGCTGCTTCGCCGGCGCCATAGATATCCAGGAGGACACTGCGATCGGCCTTCCCCAGGACCTCGACGAAGTCGGCGAAGAGATCGCGGGTGCGACTGAAGCGGTGCGGCTGGAAGGCGAGCACGATGGGGCGATCTGGCCACATGTCCCGCGCCGCCGCCAGGGTTGCCTCCAATTCCCGGGGATGATGGCCATAGTCGTCGACAATGGTGATCCCGGCGAAATCGCCGAGGATCTCGAAGCGGCGTCCGACCCCGCGAAAATCCGCCAGGGCCGCCTGGATGGTTTCGGCGCGGACCCCGACCTTGCTGGCGATGCCAATGGCGGCGAGGGCGTTGAGCACGTTGTGACGGCCAGGAATGGCCAGTTCCGCGTCCAGCCAGTGGACCGCCTCGCCATCCACCCGGCGCCACACCTCGAAACGGGAGCGCCCACCCACCTGGTGCCAGTGGCGGGCCTGCAGGTCGGCAGAGGCAGAGAAGCCGTAACCCAGCACCGGTGAGCGCAGTTCGGGGATGAGGCCGCGCACCAGGGGATCGTCGGTGCATAGGACCGCAAGACCATAGAAGGGCAGGCGCTGCAGAAACTGAAGAAAGGCGCGGCGCAACTCCTCGAGGCTGCCGCCATAGGTGTCCATGTGATCGGCGTCGATATTGGTGACCACGGCCATGACCGGCGCAAGGTACAGGAACGAGGCGTCGGACTCGTCCGCCTCCGCCACCAGATATTCGCCGTCGCCAAGACGGGCGTTGGTACCGGCGCTCTTCAACAGCCCGCCGATGACGAAGGTCGGGTCGAGGTCGGCTGCGGCCAGGATACTGGCGACGAGACTCGTGGTGGTCGTCTTGCCGTGGGTGCCCGCCACGGCAATGCCCTGGCGAAAGCGCATGAGCTCCGCCAGCATCTCGGCCCGACGAATGACCGGAATCCGTTGTTCCCGCGCCGCCTGCACCTCGGGGTTGCTTTCGGGAACCGCGGAGGAAATGACCACCACATCGGCGCCGCGCACATTGGCGGCCTCATGCCCGCTGAAGATGCGCGCCCCGAGATCCTCCAGGCGCAGAGTTGCGGCGCTGGCACGCAGGTCGGAGCCCGACACAGCATAACCCAGATTGAGGAGGACCTCGGCAATACCGCGCATGCCGCTGCCGCCGATACCCACCATGTGAATCTGCCGCACCCAGTTACGCATGGCAAAGCTCCTCACAGGCTGCGGCCACCCGCTGTGCGGCATCGGTGCGCGCCTGGCCGCGGGCCGCCTCCGCCCAGCGGCGCAGGAGATCGGCATCGGCCAGCAATGGGGTGAGGATGGCCCGGAGACTGGCGCCGTCCAGACCCTCCTGGCGGAGCATACGCCCCGCCCCAGCCCGCTCCAGGAACTGGGCGTTGGCGGCCTGGTGATCGTCCACGGCATAGGGGTAGGGGATCAGCAGGGCACCGAGCCCCGCCGCCGCCAGTTCCGCCACCGTGGCTGCCCCCGCCCGGCAGATGGCCAGATCGGCCCAGCCCAGGGCTGCCGCCATGTCGTCGATGAAGGCCTCCACCCGCGCGACCACACCGGCCTCGGCATAGGCTCTGCGCGTGCTTTCGAGATGTTCGGCACCGGTCTGATGCCAGATCTCCGGACGTTCATCGGTCTCCAAGCCGGCCAGGGCGGCGACGGCGATCTCGTTGAGGACCTTGGCACCACGGCTGCCTCCCAGAATCAGCAGACGCCGTGGTCCGGTGTGCGTCGCCAGCCGCTCCTTTGGTGCTGGCAGTGCGGCGATCTCCGCGCGTACCGGATTACCCACCCACTCTGCCCGCGACCAGGAGGGATGGGGAAAGCCCAGGAAGACCCGTCGCGCCAGAGGTGCCAGCAGACGGTTACTGAGACCCGGGATGGCATTCTGCTCGTGCAGGCACAGGGGGCGACCCAGGGACCAGGCCGCCAGCCCCACGGGTGCCGAGACGTAACCCCCCATGCCCAGGACCACCTGGCTGCGGCAGGCGCGCAGGATCCGCCGCGCCTCCACCGTGGCCCTGCCCAGACGCCAGGGCAGGAGCAACCAGCCCACCAGTCCCTTGCCCCGCAGACCGCGCATGTTCAGGCAATGCAGGGGATAGCTGCGCGCCGGCACGAGTTCCTTTTCCATGCCATTGGGGGTGCCGGCAAAATCCACGTACAGACCGTCCTGGCGCAGGCAGTCCGCCACCGCCAGGGCGGGGAAGATGTGACCACCGGTCCCGCCAGCGGCGATGAGCACCCGGCCGCGGTGGTCGTGTACGGCCCTTGCTTGTTCAGCCATGGGCCACCTCCGCCGATTGCGTGGACTTCGCGGCTTTGCTTGGCGGGTAGCGACGACTCACGGCCAAGACCACGCCCAGGGTGGCGCACAGAAAGACCAGCGCGCTACCGCCGTAGCTGATGAGGGGCAGGGCAAAGCCTTTGGTGGGCAGAGCGCCGAGATTCACGCCCATGGACAGCACCGCCTCGCCCCCGAACCAGGTCAGGGCGCCATAACAGAAAAGCGCATAGAAGGCGTCGCCCGCCGCCGCCGCGCGCCGACCGATGCGGTAGATACGCCAGCTGGCAATGGCGTAAAGGATGGCCAGGGCCCAGACGCCCACGAGGCCCAGTTCCTCGCCGATCACCGCCAGAATGAAATCGGTGTAAGACTCGGGCAGGTAGAAATACTTCATGATACCGTCACCCAGACCCACCCCGAAGATCCCGCCGCGGCCAAAGGCAATGAGGGACTGCACCAGCTGGAAGCCAGCTCCGTAAGGATCGGCCCAAGGATTTTGGAAGGCGGTGATACGCGCCAGCCGGTAGGGTGCGGAGATGGCCAGGAAACCCAGGGCGCCGCCGGCCACCAGACCGGCCAGGAGTACATAGCGCAGGGGCAGCCCACCGAGAAAGAGCAGCACCCCAGTGATGAGGACGACCATGGCATAGGAGCCAAAATCCGGTTGCAGCAGCAGCAGGACACCGAGCAGGCCGAGCACCAGGAAGATGGGCCACAGGCCCTCCTTGAGCCGCCCGAGGAGTTCGCCCTTGCGCACCACATAGCGGGAAATGAAGAGCAGCAGCGCGAACTTCAGAAGCTCCGATGGTTGCAGGCGGACCACGATGAGGTTCAGCCAGCGGTGGGAGCCGTTGACGGACACCCCGATCACCGGCAGGAAGACCATGGCCAGGGTGAGCAGGGATAGCCCCATGAGGGGAAAGGTCATGCGCTCCCAGAAATCCAGATCGATGCGACTGAAAAAGTAGAGAACGGCGGCCGCCAGGACGGCGTAGAGGGCCTGCCGTTCGGCAAAGTAGAAAGCGTTGCCGGTTTCGTGCTCTGCAACGGGTGCGCTGGCGGAGTACACCATGACCAGGCCGAAGCAGAGCAGAACGACGATGATCCACCACAATGTGAGATCGGCGGGTCCGTCTTCCACCAGCCACCAGCTTGGCTTTTTCATGGCGCCACCTCCTCTGCCAGTGTCTGCACGGCAGCGGCAAACTGACGTCCGCGGTCGCGATAGTCGCGGAACATGTCGAGGCTCGCACAGGCCGGCGACAGCAGCACCTGATCGCCTGGCTGGGCCATGGCGGCGGCGGCACGCACCGCTCTGCTCATGCCGCCCTCGCCGATGCGCAGGGTTGGCAGGGAACCGGCGAGAATGGCCTCCAGGATAGCGGCATCCTTGCCCAGGAGCACGGCACCTCGCTGTCCCCGCAGGGCTTCGCGCAGGGGACTGAGGTCCGCACCCTTGGCATCACCGCCCAGAATCAGGACCAAAGGTCCGGGCAGCGCTTGTATGGCGCGCAGACTGGCCCCCAGATTGGTGCCCTTGGAGTCGTCGTAATAGTCCACGCCGCCCACCCGGGCCACCCACTGCAGACGGTGCGGCAGGCCGCGGAAGTCGGCAGCCGCCTGACGTATGGCCGTCTCCGGTAGATTCAGGGCATTGGCCATGAGTGCGGCCGCCAGGACGTTTTCCCCGTTGTGCTTGCCTGGCAGATGGATATCCGCCAAGGGCATGGGTGCGGCGGACGGCCAATGCAGGGCGAGATCGTCCGCCCAAGCGTCCAGCTGGGGCGTGTGCCCGAAACGGCGGATCTCCACACCCGCTGGTGCCTTGGCAGGCAGGCTTTGCAGGGCCGGATCCTCGCCATTGAGCACCAGCGTATCGCCCTCGCCCATGGTCCGGAATATGCGTGCCTTGGCGGCAAGGTAAGCCTCCATATCGCCGTGCCAATCCAGGTGATCGGGGCTGAGATTGAGGATCGCCGCCACCCGGGGACGGAGCGCGTGGCAGTAGTGGAGCTGGAAACTGGACAGCTCCAGCACGTAAAGCTCGGGCTCGGGTGCGCCCGCCTCAGGCAGAAGATCCAGGGCTGGCGTGCCCAGGTTACCCCCCACCGCCACCCGGCGTCCTGCGGCCTTGGCCATCTCGCCGAGCAGGGTCGTGACCGTGCTTTTGCCGTTGCTGCCGGTGATGGCAGCGATGGGCGCCCGGGCCAGGCGTCCGAAAAGCTCGACGTCGCTCCACAAGGCAATCCCGGCCTCACGTGCTGCGCGCAGGGCAGGCAGGGTGGGTGCCAGGCCGGGACTCACCAGGACCAGGTCGGCGCCAAGGAGGGCGTCGGCGCGCAGATCGCCAAAATGCAGCGTACAGCCTGGGAATTCCGCGGCCCAGGGGCGGGCCGAGGCAAGCCCGGCGCGGGTGTCGAAGGCCTTCGGTCGCAGGCCCGCCGCCACGGCCCAACGCAGACAGGACAGACCCGTCTGGCCAAGGCCGAGGATGCGCAGGTCGAGATCGTGTGCAAAGGCGTGCATGTCAGCGGATCTTCAAACTCGAAAGGCCAATGAGGACGAGGATGACGGTGATGATCCAGAATCGCACCGCCACGCGCGGTTCCGGCCAGCCCTTCTTCTCGTAGTGGTGGTGCAGCGGCGCCATGCGAAAGACGCGTTTTCCCGTCAGGCGGAAGGAGGTCACCTGGATCATCACCGAAAGGGTTTCCACCACGAAGACACCGCCCATGATGAAGAGCACCAGTTCCTGGCGGGCGACGATGGCGACGATGGCCAGAGCCGCACCCAGGGCCAGCGCGCCGGTGTCGCCCATGAATACCTCGGCGGGATAGGTGTTGAACCAGAGAAAACCCAGTCCTGCCCCCACCAGGGCGCCGCAAAAGATCAGCATCTGCCCGGCACCCGGTACCCAGGGTACCCCCAGATATTTGGCAAAGACGGCATTGCCCGAGACGTAGGCGAAGATGCCCAGGGCGCCCGCCACCATCACCGTGGGGACGATGGCGAGGCCATCCAGGCCATCGGTGAGGTTGACGGCGTTGGACGTGCCGACGATGACAAAGTAGCTGAAAACGATGAAGCCCAGCCCCAGAGGGATCAGGACATGGGGCACGAAAGGAATGATGAGGCTCGTCTCCACCGGCTTGCTGGCCAGGGCATACAGGGTACCGGCGGCAGCCAGGGCGACCAGGGACTGCAGTCCGTACTTGGCCCGCGCCGAAAGCCCCTTGCTGTTACGCCGCCGCAACTTGCGCCAGTCGTCGATGAAGCCGATGGCCCCGAAGGCGGAAGTCGTGACGATGGCCACCCAGACCAGGGGATTGCCGAGGTCCGACCAGAGCAGGGTGGTGAGGAGCACCACCAACAGGATCAGCGCACCGCCCATGGTGGGCGTACCCTGTTTGACGAGGTGGGTTTCCGGTCCATCGCTGCGCACCATCTGGCCGATGCGATAGCGACGCAGGCGCGCGATCACCCAGGGACCCAGCGCCAGGGACAGGACCAAGGCCGTGAGAATAGCCATCACGCCGCGCAGGGTGAGGTACTGGAAGACGTAAAAGCCGTGGTACAGGCTGCCCAATTGCATGAAAAGGTAGTAGAGCATCAGGATGCCTCCGTGAGCGCGGCTACTACCCGTTCCATATGGGCAGCGCGAGAGCCCTTGACGAGCACGACGGCGTCCGGAGCGAGCATGCTTAGCACCGCGTCGACGAGGGCCTCGCGTTCCACGAAGTGGGTGCCGGCGGGTCCGAAGGCGCGGCTGGTGGTCCGGCTCAGGCTGCCCAGGGTAAAGACGCCATCGATGCCGAGAGCGCGGGCGTGGCCGCCCATCTGCTGGTGATGGAGTTCGGCATCGGCACCCAGCTCTGCCATATCCCCCAGGACCAGATAGCGCCGGCCCGGCTGTTCGGCCAGGACCCGCAGTGCCGCCTCTACCGAGGCGGGATTAGCATTGTAGGTGTCGTCCAGAATGCGGCTGCCGCCTTTGCCCTCGCGCCACTGCAAGCGGCCGGGGGCGGGCGTGAGCGCCTCCACCGCGCGGGCGATCTGGTCCAGACCGAGGTTCAGGGCAAGGGCGGCGGTGGTGGCGGCGAGGACGTTGGCACCATTGTGGCGACCGGACAGCGGGATGCGCAGGCTCACGTTGCCCTGGGGGGCGCGCAGGTCCAGAACGCCGCCTTTGCCCTGTGGGCGCCACTGACCGCGTACCCGCGCGGGACGGTCGTCGAGGCTGAAGCGCCAGACCTCGCCCGGGGCCCGCTCGGCCCAGTAATCGGCATACTCGTCGTCGCCATTGATCACCGCGATCCCGTGCGCCGATAGCCCTTCCAGGATCTCACCCTTGGCCGCGGCAATGGCGGCGATGCTGCCGAGATTTTCGATGTGGGCAGGCCCGGCGTTATTGATCAGGGCAAGGTCGGGCCTAGCCATGCGGGTCAGCACGGCGATTTCCCCGGCGTGGTTCATGCCCATCTCCACCACGGCGTGGCGATGTTCAGGGCCAAGCTCCGCCAGGGTCAGCGGAACCCCGATGTGGTTGTTGAGATTGCCGCGGGTGGCGAGGCACGGGCCGCTCTGGCGCAGCATGGCGGCGAGGATCTCTTTGACGGTGGTCTTACCGCAGGAGCCGGTGACGGCGGCCAGGGATGTACCCAGTTCCCGTCGCCAGGCGGCGGCGAGGACTTGCAGTGCGGCCAGCGGATCGGCCACCAGCACACCGGGCCCGGGACTCGGCCTTTGTACCAAAACGGCGGCCGCGCCGGCCTTGCGTGCCGCCTCGACGAAGTCGTGGCCGTCGAAACGCGGGCCGCGCAGGGCCACGAAGAGCCGTCCCGACAGATGCGTGCGGGTATCGGTGCCGACACCGTGGATTTCCTTTTCCGGGTCGGTTCCCTGAAGCAGGCTACCGCCGGTGCGCTGGGCAATTTCCCTGAGCGTGTAGCGGATCATGGCTGCAATGCCCTAGTAGCCAGTTCGACGTCGTCGCAGGGCCGCTTTGCACCGGCGCTTTCCTGGGTCTGCTCGTGGCCTTTGCCAGCGATGAGCACCCAGTCACCGTGCTCCGCTTCGCCGATGGCTCTGGCGATGGCGGCGGCGCGATCGTGGCAGACCTCGGCGCGGCCCGCCGGCATCCCCGCCAAGATCTCGGCGACGATGGCGGCGGGATCCTCGGAGCGCGGATTGTCGTCCGTCAGCAGGACCCGATCGGCCAGGGCTGCGGCCACTGCCCCCATCTCCGGCCGTTTGCCCCGGTCGCGGTCGCCGCCGCAGCCGAAAACCACCGTGATCCGCCCCTTGGCCACGGTCCGCAGATCCTCCAGCACCTGGCGCAGGGCATCTGGGGTGTGGGCGTAATCGACGAGGACATCGGGCTGCTGCGGCGTCCGCGGCGACAGCCGTTGATAGCGCCCCGGCGGTAGACGCAGGGCCGCCAGCACCTGCGGATCCACGTCCATGCCCAGACCCTCGACGGCGGCCAGGGCAGCCAGGAAATTGCGGGCGTTGGCCATTCCCATGAGCGGGATCCGCAGTGGTCGGGTCCCCGCGGGAGTATCGATGACGAGGAGGGTGGCCCGTGCTCCCGGATGGTATTCGCGCACCCGGTAATCGCCGGCGCCGAAGCCATAGCCCACGATCCGCACATCCGGGTGCAGGTGCGTGCGCAATTCGGCGCTGAAGGGATCGTCGGCATTGAGCACCGCCAGCTGCAGCGCCGGATTGGTGAAGAGTTTGGCCTTGGCGGCGCCGTAGGCGGCCATGCTGCCGTGGAAATCCAGATGATCGCGACTCAGGTTGGTAAAGACGGCGGCCGTGAAAGGTACGCCAGCCACCCGTTCCAAGGCCAGGGCGTGGGAGGACACCTCCATGGCGAGCCACTGCGCTCGGCGTTGGCGCGCTGCCCCCAGCAGGGACCAGAGCTCAACGGCCGCCGGCGTGGTATTGGCCAATGGCTGCAGCGCCGTCAAGGGGCCGGCGCCCAAGGTGCCGATGACCTCGGCGCCAGCGAGCTGAGCGATGAGCCAGGTGACGCTGCTTTTACCGTTGGTGCCGGTGACGCCAATCAGGCCGGGCGCCCGCCCTTGCCAGTGGTACCAGCGGCGCAGGGCTTCGCCCAGGAGCCGTGGTGCCTCGGGATGGACCCAGACGGGCTGACCGTCCACGGTGTCGCGCCGCAATTCCGGCCCCTGGAGCAAGGCCGCGGCGGCACCGGCGGCCAAGGCCTGGGCCAGGAAACGCGCGCCATCGCCGTGGCGGCTGTGGAGACCGACGAAAAGCTGTCCCGGACGCACCCGTCGGCTATCGCTCTCGATTCCGCAGACGCGCACAGCGCCGGCGCCTTCCAGTTCCGGTAGCAGGCTATCCAGCCCTTCAGTGGCGTACATCGCCTGCCCCCTCGGCCCAGAGTTTCTGTTGTACGGCACTGACGCCCGCGGGCGTAGCGGCAAAGGGACGGTCGGGCGCCACACCAAGGGCGCGCAAGGCCGCCGTCATGGTCACCCGAAATACCGGCGCCGCCACGACCCCGCCATAGCGCAGACCGCGCTTGGGGTCGCGGATGGTCACCGCCATCACCAGGCGAGGGTTCTCTGCCGGGGCAAAGCCAACGAAGCTCGTGTTGACACGGCTGTGGTGAAAGCCACCTTTGCCATTGGCCAGCGCCGAGGTGCCCGTCTTGCCCGCCACGGAATAGCCGGGAACCGCCGCCAGAAAGCCGGTACCGCCCGGTGCCACCACCGCCTGCAGCCACTGGCGCAGGAGTGCCGCGGTCTGGGGACGCATGACCTCGGGGCCGGATTCGTCCACCGCGTGGGCGCCGTGGATGAGCGTCGGCCGAAGATAGCGGCCATTCCGGGCAATGGCCGCATACGCCGTTGCCAGCTGCAGGGTGGTGACGGAGATGCCATAACCGTAGGCCATGGCAGCCTGCCGACTCCGATCCCAACCTTGCCACCTGGGGAGATTGCCGGCGGCCTCTCCCGGGAAGCCGATATCGCTGATCCGCCCGAAGCCGGCCCGTTGCAGGGTCCCGTAGAGGGCGGCGGGAGGGGTGCGCAGGGCGATCTGCGCCGCACCGATGTTGCTGGAATACTGCAAGACCTGGCGTAGGTCGAGGGTGCCGTGACGGACATCGTCGCGAATGCAATAGCGCCCGACCCGGTAGCAGGAAGTGGCGACGTCGAAGCGGCTCGTTGGCGCGATACTCCCGGAGTCCAGGGCCGCCGCAATGGCAAAGGGCTTCATCACCGAACCGGGCTCGAAGGTGTGATTGAGGGCGCGGTTATCGTAAAGACTCGCCACATAATCGGCGCGATTGTTGGGGTTGTAGGAGGGATAGCTTGCCAGCGCCAGGATCTCACCGCTGCGCAGATCCATGAGCACCGCCGAGCCGGAGCTGGCATCGGCGGTCTGTACGGCCGCCGCCAGCGCCGTGTAGGCCGTGTACTGCAGGTTGCGGTCGATGCTGAGCACGAGGGTCTGGCCGGGTTTGGCGCGTGCCGGCAGGCTGGCCCAGGCCAGGGTGCGACCGCGGTTGTCCTGCAACCCCGTCGCTTTGCCGTGCTCACTGCGCAGCCAACCATCGTAGCTCATCTCGAGGCCGGCAATGCCGTGCCCGTCCAGATCGGTGAAACCCAGCAGGGGGCCGGTCACATCGGCGTCGGGATAGTAACGACGGTATTCCAGCAGGTGATGCAGTCCCGGCACCTTCAGTGCCAGCACTGGCGCCGCGGCATCCGGCGGCAGCTGACGCGCAATGTAGGCAAAGCGGCTGCCACCCCGATGCAGACGTTGCTGCAGCTCCGCCGGGGAGATGTGCAAGGTTGCCGCCACGGCACGGAAATCGGCCCCGGAGTCGGGGAAAAACCGGGGGTCGGCCCAGAGCGTGGTGGTCGGTACGGACACCGCCAGCACCTGGCCGTGACGGTCCACTATGGGTGCGCGCGCCGGCACCGCCATGGGCAGTTGGCGCAGATAGCGCTGGGCGCCCTCATCGCGCAGTTGTTGATGGCGCACGACCTGCGCGTCGTAAGAAGCCAGCATGGTGCCGCCAAGACCAAGCCCGAGCAAGGTCCACACGGCCCTCGCCCGCCAGACGGGCAAGGAACGGGGACGGATCGGGGTGCGTTGGCGGCTTTGGCTCATGGAGCTTTGACCATCACGATCTGCTGGTTCTTGGGGGCGACCAGCCCGAGCTTCTGCCGGGCAATATCGCCGACGCGGGCGTTGGAGGCCAGGGTTGCCTGTTCCAGTTGCAACTGCCCCCAACGGTTATCCAGGGCGAAGGCCCGCGCCTGGGCCGCCTGCAGCTGGATGAAAACGCTGCGAGAGCTCTCGCGCGCGGCAACGATGCCGAGCAGGGTCAGGGTAATCAACAGGACGAGCGCGATGGTGCTACGACGCACGATGTGGATCTCCTCGCTTCTGCGCGACCCGAAGCGTGGCCGAACGGGCGCGGGGATTGTGGGCGACTTCTTCGGTGCTGGCGCGGCTGGCCCGGCCCAGGGGAAACCAGGGAGCCTCCGGGATCTCCCAGTTGCGCAGGGGCAGATCGGGATCGGGCTGGCGGGTATCGGCACGAAAAAAGCGCTTGACCAGACGATCCTCCAGCGAGTGGAAGCTGATGACCGCCAGCCGCCCGTCTGGGCCGAGGCTGTCCATGGCCGCCGGCAGGAAGGCGCGGATTTCGGCCAACTCGTCGTTGATGTGCATGCGGATGGCCTGAAAGGTACGGGTTGCCGGGTGGATGGCCTGGGCGCGGGCGCGCGGCAGAAGGCCGGCAACGAGTTCCGCAAGTTGGGTGGTGCGGGTCAGGGGTCTCACCGCCCGTTCCCGGACGATGGCGCGGGCAATACGCCGGGCCTCCCGTTCCTCGCCGTAGTCGCGCAGGACCTGCGCAATTTCCGCCGCTTCGGCGGTTGCCAGCCATTGTGCGGCACTCATTCCTTGCTCGGGGTTCATGCGCATGTCCAGCGGGCCATCCCGCAAAAAGCTGAAACCCCTTTCGGGGCGGTCCAGCTGCGGCGACGAGACGCCGAGATCGGCCAGAATGAACTGGGCCTGCCCCGTGCCCATCTCTGCCAGCACCTGTGCCACCCGGGAAAACTCCGCCTGGCGTACGCTGACGCGCTCGTCCTCGGCAAAGCGTGTTCGCAAGAAGGCAATGGCCCCGGGGTCGCGATCGAGGACGAGCAGGCGATCCTGCGCCCCAAGGAGGTGGGCCAGAGCCGCACTGTGGCCGCCCCGCCCACCCGTGGCATCCACCCAGAGGCGCGGACCGGGCTGGCCCAGAAGCGGTGTGCAGGCCGCCAGCACCTCGGCAAGGAGGACGGGCTGGTGGCTGGTATCTGTGTCCTGGGCATCGGTCACAGCACCAAATCGCCCAGACTGGAGAAATCCTCCCGGGCTGCCAGCCAGTTCTCCTGGCTCGCATCCCAGCGCACGGCATCCCAGATCTCGAACTTTTCGATTTGCCCCACCAGCACGACGTCCTTTTCCAGGTTGGCAAACTGCCGTAGACCGGGGGAAAGGAGGATCCGGGCCTGGGCATCCAGGCGCAGCTCCTCCGAGTGGCCAATGAAAAGCCGCTGAAAACGCCGTGCGGTGGGGTTATTGCCGGGCAGGCTGGCCACGCGCTGTTCCAGCGCTTCCCAGTGCGGCAAGGGGTAGGCCACCAGACAGCGCTCTTCCTGCGTCTGGCTGAAGGGGTCGATGGTGACCACCAGCTGGCCGTCGCAGTGGCTGGCGAGCCAGTCGCGGAAGCGGGCCGGGACGCTCAGGCGTCCTTTGCCATCCAGGCTGTGCCGGTGTGTTCCGCGAAACATGGCCTTGAGCTCTCCAGATTATCCCACTTTGACCCACTTTGCCCCACAAAACGGAGATTAGTGGTTGCAGCTTGTCCTGTCAAGGGGAAAATCCGAAGTTTTACGGCATCTTAGAGAGACCTGATAAAGATGTTATCAAGTCGCTTGAGGGAATTCCTGCAAGCTACTCATTCCGATATTGAAGTTTGGAGAGGGGTATGGGTCGAGAGGGGAGTGGGCCGATAAGCCGGGTTCTGTCGTGGGCGACCATTCCTCTAGGCCAGCACTTGCGCACTGGCTCCAGCAGCCTACCCGCGTGCAGCACGGGCCGTGCTATGGCACGCCTATTTGGCCTTGCTCCAGACGGGGTTTACCCTGCCACTTCCGTTGCCGGAAGCGCGGTGCGCTCTTACCGCACCTTTTCACCCTTACCGGCGCTTGCGCGCTTGGGCGGTATCTTTTCTGTGGCACTTTCCGTAGGCTCGCGCCTCCCGGCCGTTAGCCGGCGTCTTGCCCTATGGAGCCCGGACTTTCCTCCCCGGATTGCTCCGCAGCGGTCGCCTGGCCCACTCCGGGGCGGATCATACTCCCTTTTCGCGGAACTGTCCGAATGGCCACACAGCTTCGACTATACTTGAGCTTAAGGTCGCGCGTTGCCGGCGCGCCCCATTCCCGAGCAGAGGAGACGCAAGCCATGATTACGGACAGATTTTTGGATGACGAGCGCAGCCTGCCTTCGGTGGAGCCCATGGAGCGGGTGGTGGCCTGGTCTGTCTTTCGTTCACGGGAGGCGGCCCGGGATCTGCTGGAGCACGTGCACCTGGCGGCGGGTCAGCAACTGGTGGGCGGGCACGCGCGGGACAGCATCGGGCCCTACTGGTGGGTAGGGGTACAGGTCAACGATCTGGACCAATGGGGCAGTCGCGGCGCCATCAATAAGCGCGGTCGCCTGGGCGACTGACCGAGTCCCGCTCGAGGCTCGTCAGCAGTTCGGCGTAGCGTTCAGCCACCTGCCGACGGCGAATCTTCAGCGTCGGTGTCAGGGTGCCATCGACTTCATTGCAGGCCTCGGGCAGGAGGGCGAAGCGACGGACCTGCTCGAAGGCAGGCAAATCGGCCAGGGCAGCGTCGATGTGCTGGCGCAGCAGGCGCTGCACATCCCTTTCCCCCGGCTCCGACCCCAGTTTTTCGTGTACCAGATCCCACTGGGGGTAGACGAGGGCCACCAGGTAGGGAAGGCGGTCACCGAAGACCACGGCCTGTTCGATATAGGGATCGGCCATGAGCCGCATCTCGATCTTCTGCGGTGGGATGTTCTCGCCGCCGGCGTTGACGATGAGGTCCTTCTTGCGGTCGGTGATGTGCAGATAACCCTCGGCATCCAGTTCGCCGATATCGCCGGTGTGCAGCCAACCCGCGTCGAGGGCTTCGGCGGTGGCGCTGGGGTTGTTCCAGTAGCCCATCATGATGGAGGGGCCGCGGACCAGAATTTCGCCGTCCTCCGCCACACGGCCTTCCAGATTGGGCAAGAAGCGACCCACGGAGCCCGGGTGGATGGCGTCCAGAGGGTTGGCGGCGATGACTGGGCTCGCCTCGGTCATGCCATAGCCCTCGACGATGGGGAGACCAAGGTCCAGGAAAAAGGCGGCGATGGCTGGCTCCAGTGGCGCGCCGCCGGAGACGAAATAGCGTAGCTTGCCGCCCAGCTGACGGCGCAGCTTGTCCACGACCAGGCGGCGTGCTAGGGCGCGCTGTCCGGGTAGTACGCGCCCCTTTTCCAGGCCCAGACCGCGGCGCAGCAGGTGTCCGGTCCAGCCGCGACGTTCCATCAGATTGCGCCGCAGGCGCTGATGGAGCAGTTGAAATACGCGCGGTACGGCGATGACGATCTCGGGATGCGCGGCGGCCATGTCCCGCAGCAGGGTCTCCGGCCGCTCGGCATAGGCCACCTCCAGACCGAGCAGATAGGCGCCAAAGTGGCTCGTGCCACGCTCGAACACGTGGGACAGAGGCAGCACCGACAGCACCCGCTGCCCCGCGCGCAGGGGTACGTAGGATAGGAACCCCTCGATGTTGCTCAGAATATTGCCGTGGTTGAGCATGACGCCCTTGGGCCAGCCCGTCGTGCCTGAGGTGTAAACGATGGTGGCGAGGTTCGCGCGTTCGACGCCGGCAAGACGCTCCTGAAAGCGGGCTGGGTTGAGCATTTCGCCCAGGTGTTCCAGATCCGTCCAGCTGCGCAGTTCCGAATGCTCCCCGGATCCCGACCCCCGCAGGAAGATGCGCTCGGCCGCGATCCCCCAGGCTTGTGGCGCCATCCGCGCGTACACGGAATCGTCTTGCAACAGAAGACAGGAGGGCGCGCAGTCCCCGAGGATGTAGTGTAGTTCGCGCTGGCCGAAATTTGGGTAGACCGGTACCGTCACTGCACCAATACTGAGGATGGCGAAGTCCATGATTGCCCAGTCCATGGCGTTGCGCGCCATGAGTAGGACCCGATCGCCGGTGCCCAGACCCAGTTGCAGCAGGCCGCTGGCACGCCGCCGCACCCGTGCCGCGAAATCGGCGGCCTTGGTGGCCACGTACCGGTCACCACTGCGCTCCAGGGCGATGATACCGGTGGGATCCTGCGCACAGCGAGCCAGGAGACCGGCGCCGAGGCTCGGGATGTGGTGGAGAGGGCGCGCCACTTCAGCGCAGGGCCTTCTCGGTGGCGGTCAGACTGCGCTTGAAGCTCTCCATATTGAAGATCCGCTCCATGTAGTCCTGGGTGGCTCTGGCACCCTTGGGCAGCTCCACGCCCAGGGCAGGCAGGCGCCACAGTAGGGGCGCCAGGGCGGCATCGGCAATGGACAGTTCGTCCCCAAAGAGAAAGCGCTGCTGGCTGAACAGGCTGCTCAGGGTGGCAAGCCCCGTGCGCAGGTTTTCCTTGGTCTGCTGGATTTCCTTGCTGCTGTGGCCCGGGCGGTAGAGTACCTCGAACCAGTCGCGCTCGAAGCGCAGCATGCCCACGCGCACCTTGGCGCGGGAGATGGGGTCTACGGGTATCAGCGGTGGGTGGGGGAAGCGCTCGTCCAGGTATTCCATGATCAGCATGGAATCGTAGATGGCCAGTTCTCGATCCACCAGCGTGGGCACTTCGCCGTAGGGGTTCAGTTCCGTGAGATCCTCCGGTTTTTGCGTCAGGTCGACGTCGATGGTCTGATATTCCATCGCTTTTTCTTCCAGGACGAAGCGCACTCGGTGGGCGAAGACGCAGTCGGGGGCCGAGTACAGGGTCATGAGGGTCTTTTTGTTGCTGGGTGTTGCCATCGGCGATTCCTTGAGGTTGGCCAGGGGTACATTTCCATAGACTTCAGCCTCCCATTATACACCGTGGCGGCGCAATGGGGGCGGGCGTCGGGTGGAACAGCGTGTGTTAGGAGATGTGAATTGGCGTTGTCAAGAGCGGTTCTGGGGCGTACACTGCGTCTAAGTTGTATGGAGACAACAGTTGTTGTAGAGTAAAGTGTACAAGCTGCGTCGGGAGGGCGGTCTGGATGATCGCGAAAGGACCAAGATGATTCGCCAAAGAACTCTGAAGAACATGATCTGGGGCACCGGCATCGGACTGCACAGCGGACGCAAGGTGTACCTGGGTCTGCGCCCCGCGCCCGCCAATACCGGCATCGTCTTCCACCGCAGCGATGTGGACGGAGGTGCCTGGATTCAGGCGGATCCGCTCCACGTCGTGGACACGCGTCTGTCCACCAACATCGGCGATGGGCGGATCCGCGTGGGTACCATCGAGCACCTCATGTCGGCCCTCGCCGGGCTCGGTATCGACAATGCCTATGTCGATCTGGACGGTCCCGAAGTGCCCATCATGGATGGCAGCGCCGCACCCTTCGTCTTCCTCATCCAGTGTGCCGGCATCGAGGAACAGAATGCGGCCAAGCGCTTCATCCGCATCAAAAAGACCCTCCGCGCCGAGGACGGCGACCGCTGGGTGCAGCTGGAGCCTTACGAGGGCTTCAAGATCAGCTTTACCATCGATTTTGATCACCCGGTGGTGCGCAACGGCGGACAGCAGGTGAGTGTGGATTTTGCGCGCACCTCCTACCTCAAGGAAGTGGCGCGGGCCCGCACCTTCGGTTTCATGCGCGAGGTGGAAACCCTGCGCAGCATGGGGCTTGCCTTGGGCGGCAATCTCGACAACGCCATCGTGGTGGACGAGTACCGGGTCCTCAACGAGGAAGGTTTGCGCTACACCAACGAATTCGTGCGCCACAAGGTGCTCGATTCCATTGGCGATCTGTACCTTCTGGGGCACCCTCTGCTGGGCCATTTTTCCGGCTACAAGGCGGGTCACGCCCTCAACAACCAGCTTCTGCGTGCCCTGCTGCAGCGCGAGGATGCCTGGGAGTTCGTGGATTACTCCTCGGAAGCCAAGGCGCCTTTTTCCTTTGTGGAGTCTGCGGTACCGGTTTCGGCCTGAGAAGCCAGGGTACGATAGAGACGGCCAAGCGCGGCACCCAGTTCGCCATCGAGGTCGCGGGCGAGGGTGGCGATGGCCGCGGGCGGCTGGGTCAGCCGGATGGGGGCTGGGCGTGGTGGCGGGGGTCTCTGGGCGGCGAGGGGCCAGGGGTGGATCCAGGCCTGCAGGTCCGTGACCGCAGAGTCAGGGTAGCGTTGGTTCCAGCGGCGCAGGATCGTTTTCTGCTGGCGTTTCAGCAGACGTAGCCAGGCGGCCCCGGGGCACATCACCCGTAGGCACCCGGACTGCCAGTCCACCAGCCAGGCCCGCTCCTGCAGTTCCACCGGGAGTAGGGCATTCCAGTCCAGCTGCCTCGCCCGCAGCGCCTGAGCACGCTGGAGCACGCTGAGTGCGGAGGTACCTGCCCAGGACTCGCCCAGGCGACGCGGCTGTCCTCGTTTATCCATCTTCCCCTTTCGTGCTACTCTCGGCCATATTTTTTCCGTGGATGGACAGGCATGCTGGGAAGTATCATCCGACAAGTGGTCGGCAGTCGCAACGACCGACTCATCAAGAAGGCGCGGGCCGTCGTCCTGCAGATCAATGCCCTGGAGGAGCGCTTTGGAGCCCTGAGCGACGCGGAACTGGCAGCGCAGACGGAGCGTTTTCGCGAGCGCCTTGGCCGTGGCGAGAGCCTGGATGCACTCCTCCCCGAGGCCTTTGCCGTGGTCCGGGAGGCGAGCCGACGGGTCATGGGTATGCGCCACTTCGATGTCCAGCTCATCGGCGGCTACATGCTGCACCAGGGCAAGATTGCCGAGATGCGCACGGGTGAGGGCAAGACCCTGGTGGCCACCCTGCCCGCCTACCTCAATGCCCTGGAAGGCAAAGGGGTGCACGTGGTCACGGTCAACGACTACCTGGCCCGACGCGACGCCGAGTGGATGGGTCGGGTGCACCGCTTTCTCGGTCTCACGGTGGGCGTGATCGTCTCCGATCTGGCGACGGAGGAGCGCCGCGCCGCCTACGCTGCCGACATCACCTACGGCACCAACAACGAGTTCGGCTTCGATTATCTGCGCGACAACATGGCCTTCTCCCCCGCCGATCGGGTGCAGCGCGGATTGCACTACGCCATCATCGACGAGGTGGACTCCATCCTCATCGATGAGGCCCGCACCCCCCTGATCATCAGCGGTCCCACCGAAGAGAACACGGATCTCTATCAGCGGGTCAACGTCCTTGCGCAGCAGTTCGTGGCGGAGGAGGACTATACCGTCGACGAAAAGGCGCGCCAGGTCCTGCTCACGGAAGAAGGCATCGAGAAGGCCGAACGCCTGATGTTGGAAAGCGGCCTGCTCAAGGAAGGGAATCTCTACGACATCCAGAACGTCACTCTGGTGCACCACCTCAACCAGGCCTTGCGCGCACACGTGATCTACAAGCGCGAGACGGACTACATCGTGCGCGACGGGCAGGTGTGCATCATCGACGAGTTCACCGGCCGCATGATGACGGGTCGGCGCTGGTCCGATGGCCTGCACCAGGCCGTGGAGGCCAAGGAAGGCGTGCAGGTCCAGAACGAAAATCAGACCCTGGCTTCCATCACATTCCAGAACTATTTCCGCATGTACGACAAACTCGCCGGCATGACGGGCACCGCCGACACCGAGGCCTTTGAGCTCAACCAGATCTACGGTCTCGAAGTCGTGGTCATCCCCACACACCGGCCGGTACAGCGCAAGGATTACGCCGACCTCATCTACCGCACGGCGGCAGAGAAGTGGGAGGCCATCATCGCCGACATCCGCGCCTGCCGAGAACGCGGCCAGCCGGTGCTGGTGGGGACCACCTCCATCGAGCACAACGAATTTCTCTCAGGCCTTCTGAAAAAGGCCGGGATCGCGCATCAGGTGCTCAATGCCAAACAGCACGAGCGCGAGGCGGAGATCATCGCCCAGGCCGGTAAACCCGGGGCGGTGACGGTGGCCACCAACATGGCTGGCCGCGGTACGGATATCGTTCTCGGCGGTAACGTGGAGCAGCAAGTGGAAAGCCTGCGCGCCGCCGAGGACCTTCCGGAGGACGAGCGCGAACGCCGGATCGCAGCGATAAAGCAAGAGTGGCGCGCCATGCACGATGCCGTCATCGCCGCCGGCGGCTTGCACATCATCGGCACCGAGCGCCACGAATCGCGGCGGGTGGACAACCAGCTGCGTGGTCGCGCCGGGCGTCAGGGGGATCCCGGCAGCTCACGTTTTTACCTCTCCCTCGAAGATCCGCTGATGCGCATCTTTGGCAGCGACCGTCTCGGTGGCCTCATGCAGAAACTGGGCATGAAGCCGGGTGAGGCCATCGAGCACCCCTGGGTCACGAAATCCATCGAGAATGCCCAACGCAAGGTGGAGGCGCGTAACTTCGACATCCGCAAACAGCTGCTGGAGTACGACGACGTCGCCAACGAGCAGCGCAAGATCATCTACGCCCAGCGCAACGCCTTCATGGACAGCGACGACCTCAGTGCCGAAATCGAGACACTGCGCGAGGATGTGCTGGATGCCCTGCTGGCGGACTACGCTCCCGAAGGGGTCATGGAAGAACAGTGGGACCTGCCCGGGCTCGAGCAGGCCCTGGAGCGGGTCTTTGCCCAGCATTTCCCGGTGGCGCAGTGGTTGGCCGAGGATCGTGCCCTCAACCACCAGCAGCTGCGCGAGCGTATCCTGGGTGCCGTGCGCGAGGCGGCGCGGGAAAAGGAAGCGCGTATGGGTAGCGAGATGGCCCGGCATCTCGAGAAGAGCATCGTCCTGCAGGTCCTCGACAGCCAGTGGAAGGACCACCTGGCCAGCATGGACCACCTGCGCGAAGGCATCCACCTGCGCGGCTACGCCCAAAAGAATCCGAAGCAGGAGTACAAGCGCGAATCCCTCATGCTGTTCAATGCCATGCTCGCCCGCATACGCGAGGAAATCGTCGCCACCCTGGCACGCGTACACGTGAGCGAGGCTCCAGCCGATGCCGAGGTGGTGGACTGGGCCCAGCTCTTCGCGCCGCGGACCATGGGTGGGCTGCAGTTCCAGCACCCGGATCTCGTGCCCGGCAGCACCGATGGCGCGGACGAGGCCCAGGACCTCATGGCATTGGCGGCGGCGACTGGGGCAGCGCAGCTACCCGTGCACGTCGAGAAAATCGGTCGCAACCAGCCCTGTCCCTGCGGTTCGGGCAAGAAATACAAGCATTGTTGTGGCCGACTGGACTGACGGCGGCGGGGAGAGCAGATGGCAGTCGGACTCGATGCACCCAGTCATGTCTTGCCCGTAACGGGCCTGCGCCTCGGGGTGACGGCGGCGGGGGTTCGCTATGCCGGGCGGCGGGATCTCACCCTGCTCGTTCTGGAGCCGGGGACGACCACGGTGGCGGCCTTCACCCGCAACCGTTTTCGGGCAGCCCCCGTCCTGGTGGCGGAGGAGCATCTGCAGCGCAGCGCGCCGCGGGCGCTCATCGTCAACACGGGCAATGCCAATGCCGGCACCGGAGAGGCGGGTCTGGCGACGGCGCGGGCCAGTTGTGCCGCTGTGGCCGAGGCGCTGGGGATCGCGGCGGAGGCGGTTCTGCCTTTTTCCACGGGCGTCATCGGCGAGCCGGTGGATCTTGCCGGCAAGATCGCTGCGGCCTTGCCGGCCTGTCTTGCGGATCTTGCCGAGGATCGTTGGCTTTCCGCCGCCGCCGCCATCATGACCACCGACACCGTGCCCAAAGCCGTCTCGCGGCAGGTGGACCTGGGCGGCACCAGGGTGACCATCACCGGTATGGCCAAAGGCTCGGGCATGATCCGTCCGGACTTGGCGACCATGCTCGCTTTCATCGCCACCGACGCGCCCGTTGCCCACGCACTCCTGCGCACAGCCCTGGATGCGGCCCTTGCCCGCAGTTTCAATCGGATTACCGTGGACGGCGACACCTCCACCAACGACGCCTGTGTGCTCATGGCAACGGGCACGCTGGCGATACCGCCCCTGGAGTCGGCCGACGACCCGCGCTATGGTCCCTTCTTGGAGGCCTTGGTGGCGGTCATGCAGATCCTTGCCCAGGCCATCGTGCGCGATGGTGAGGGAGCCAGCAAGTTCATCCCCATCACGGTCAGGGGCGGGCGCGACCCCGAGGAATGCCTGCGGGTGGCTTACCGCCTGGCCCACAGTCCCCTGGTCAAGACCGCTTTCTTTGCCTCGGATCCCAACTGGGGGCGGCTCCTCGCAGCCATCGGTGCTGCCGGCGTGGACGACCTGGATGTGGCGCGCGTGCAGGTCTGGCTCGGCGATCTGGCCATCGTCCGGGATGGTGCGCGTCATCCCGATTACCGGGAAGAGCAGGGCAAGGCCGTGATGGCGCGGGCCGAGATCCCCATCGAGGTGGATCTCGGCCGGGGCGAAGCGGCGCAAACCATCTGGACCTGTGACCTCTCCTACGATTATGTCCGTATCAACGCCGACTACCGTAGCTGACGCCAGCGCGGCAGTTCTGGACGTCGCCACGGGGATCCTGCAGGACGCCCATGGCCGCGTGCTGCTGGATCTTCGGCCGGCGGACAAGCCCTGGCCAGGCTATTGGGAATTCCCCGGTGGCAAGATGGAAGCCGGCGAGAGTCCGGAAGCCGCCCTGCACCGCGAACTGGCGGAGGAACTGGGTATCACCGTGCGCGCCGCCACACCCTGGCAGGTGCGCGAATACGCCTACCCCGAGCGACGGGTGCGCCTGCATCTGTACAAGGTGACGGCCTGGGAGGGCCGTGTGCACGGTCGGGAGGGTCAGGAATTGCGCTGGCTGTCGCCGGCGGCGGCAGCGGCCTTGCACCTGCTCCCCGCCAATCGCGGTATCCTTGCCGACCTTTCGGCCGAAGCCCTGCCGTGCCCCCCGCTCTTTTTGATCGCCGATCCCCAGCGCGCAGCGGCGGGGGCCTTTCTGAAGATTCTGGAACAGTCCACCGCGGCGGGCCTGCGGGCCCTCATTCTGCGCATCAAGGGACCCTTGCCCGCGGGTCTGGATGCCGAGACGCTCGCGGACTGGCTTGCAAGGGCGAAAGGGCGTGGCGTGCAGGTATACCTCAACCATCCGGATCCACTGCCGTCGTGGCCGGTGGTCGGGCGCCACTTCACCGAGGCACAGTTGGCGGACTGTGACGCGAGCCCGTCGTCGCCCTTCGGGGTGTCTTGCCACAGCGCCGCGGGGCTCGCTCGGGCCGAGGCCCTGGGCGCCAGCTATGCCTTGCTCTCGCCCCTCTTTCCCACGGCGACCCACCCCCACACCCCCGCCCTGGGGCTGGCACGCTTTGCCGAACTCGCCGCCGCCGTCGCCGTACCGGTCATCGCCCTGGGGGGCATCGACGCCCGCCGCATCCCCGAGGCGCGCCGGGCCGGCGCCCGGGGCGCGGCCGTGCTTTCGGAAATTCTCTCGGCCAGCGATCCGCACGCCGCCACCCAAACCCTGATCCATGCCTGGAACGCCGCCTAGATGCCGCAACTGTCCGTCGTCATACCCCTGTACAATGAGATCGAGAGCATTCCCGCCCTCATCGAGGCCTTGCGTGCTGCCCTGGCGGGGGCCGATGCCGAGGTGATCATCGTCGACGACGGCAGCCGGGATGGCAGTGCCCGGGCCTTGGACGACGCGGCGCAATCCTGGGGCGCGGCGCTGAAGATCCTGCATCTGCAGCGCAACTTTGGTCAGACGGCGGCCATGCAGGCGGGCATCGATGCGGCCCGCGGTGAGGTCATCGTCACTCTGGATGCCGACCTGCAGAACGATCCCCAGGATATCCTGCCCCTGGCCCAGCGCCTGCTGCGCGAGCATCTCGATGTGGTGGCAGGCTGGCGCAAGGATCGTAAGGACGGGCTTTTGCTGCGGAAGATCCCCTCGCGTATTGCCAATCGCTTGATTCGTCGCCTCACCGGCGTCTATCTGCACGATTATGGCTGCACCCTCAAGGCCTATCGTGCCTCGGTGCTCAAGGGCGTACGCCTCTACGGCGAGATGCACCGCTTCATACCGGCCTGGCTGTCCACCTTGACCTACACCGATCGCATCCTCGAAGTGCCGGTGCGCCATCACCCGCGCCGCGCCGGGAAAAGTAAATACGGTATCTCCCGCACCTTTCGGGTGCTGGTGGACCTCTTTTTTGTCAAATACTTTCTGGGTTATAGCCAGCGGCCCATGCACTTTTTCGGCACCATTGGTCTTGCCTCGCTGGCGGTGGGGTCGGCGATGCTCCTGTATCTCTTCGTCGACAAGTTCGTCGACGGTGCCTCCATCTCCGGTCGACCCATGCTCATTGCCGGTGTGCTCTTCTTTCTGGCAGGGCTGCAGTTCCTCAACACCGGCATCCTGGGAGAGATGCTCAGCCGGGTCTACTACGAGGCCCAGCACAAGACGACCTACGTGGTGCGCAGCAGCGTCCACATCGACGTGTCGGAGATATGAACACCGTCCCCATCCTGATGTACCACAATGTCGAGCGCGCGCCCAAGGGGGTGGGGCTGCGTGGCCTCTACGTCACCCCGGGCCGCTTTCGCCGCCAGATGCAGCTGCTCAAGTGGCTGGGTTATCGCGGCATTTCCCAGGCCGAGGCCGTGCCCTATCTGCGTGGTGAGGCCAGCGGTAAAGTGGTGGTCATCACCTTTGACGACGGCTATCGGGACAATTTGGAACATGCCCTGCCCGTCCTGTGCGACTGCGGCTTCCGCGCAACCTGCCACGTCGTTTCCGACGCCATCGGTGCTTACAATCGCTGGGATGCCGAGCAGCTGGGCGCGCGCAAGGCGGTGATGAGTGCCGCTGAACTGCGTCAGTGGGTGGCAGCGGGGATGGAGGTGGGAGCGCACAGCCGTAGCCACGCCCGCCTTCCCGAACTGGATGAGGATGCCCTGTATGCCGAGGTGCAGGGCTCCCGGGCCGCTCTGGAAGACCTTCTGGGGCGTGCCGTGACCTCCTTCTGCTATCCCTACGGGGCTGCCGGAGAGCGGGAGCGCGCGTTGGTACGGGAACTCGGTTTCGCCTCCGCCGTCAGCGTTCGCCGTGCACGGGCGCGCCCCGGCGACGATCTTTGGAATCTGCCGCGGGTGGCGGTGGGTGGACACCACGGCCCGCAGGTTTTTCCACTGCAGATCCTCACCGCCCATGAGGATCGCCACCAGTGAGCCCGTCGGGCAGGGGGAATGGGCCGCTGCTGTGGGTAGGTACGAATCCCGGAGGTGGCGGCACGGAAACGCACATGATCACCTTTCTGCGCGCTTTGGCAGATCTGGGGCTGGAGACGCATGCCTTGGTGCATCCACAGGGAAACATTGCCAACGCGCTGAGAGATAGCCCGGTTCAGCTACTTTTTGGACGATTTCGGAACAGTGCCGATCCTACGGGTATTGTCGACCTCAATCGAGCCCTATCGCGCTTGCGCCCTGGTCTGGTGATCGGAAGCTTCAGTAAGGAGTATTGGCCGTTGGCCCTGATCACGAGAGCGTACGGAATTCCTTTAATGCTTTTTCGGCACATGGATCTCCCCATTCGTCCCAGTACACGCTGGCTTTTGTCGCACTGGCCTTTGCGCCTCATGGCTGTGTCCCGCTATCTTCAAACGCGTTTGGTAGATCAGGGAATTCCGGCGGCGCGAGTGGAGTATCTGCCCAATCCAGTGGTTCTGGACGATTTTGTTCCGCCCTCGGGGAGCCGGGAGCGCCTGCGACAACAATTGGGGATTGCCGACGAGGCTTTTTTGGTGGGCTATGTGGGGGCCTGGCATCGGGGAAAAGGGATCTTTGCCCTCGCCGAAGCTATCAATGCCGCGCACGCCCAAGACGCCCGGATAGAGGGGCTGTGGCTTGGCGGCGGCCCCCACGAAGAGGCTTTTCGTGCGGCAGTGGCAGGGCGGCCTTGGCATCATTTGCAAGGCTGGACCGATGCCGTCGCCCCTTGGTATGGTGCCATGGACGGCCTTGCCTTGCCTTCCATAGAGCCTGACACTTTCGGTCGGGTCTTGGTAGAGGCGCAAGCGTCCGGGCTGCCGGTACTCGGAGCCAACATTGGTGGTATTCCTGAGGCCTTTGCCCCCGGCCAGAGCGGTTTACTCCTACCGCCTGGTGACGTGGTGGCGTGGCGGGACGCAATTCTCGCGCTGGGACAAAGCGCTGCGCTGCGCAGTAGTCTCGGCCAGGAGGGGCAGAGTTTCGTGCAGCGTTTTGCCGCCCAGAGTGTCGCTGAGGAGTTTTTACGTCGTGCCAATGCCTTGGGAAACGTGGCTTGACATGCTGCGCCGTCCCCTGCCCCACCATCCTCGGCGCATCATCCTCATCAAGTCCCACAGTGCCGGCATCGGTGATATCCTGCGCAGCTCAGCTGCTTGGGCGGTCCTCAAAAAGCGCTGGCCAGATGCCGAGTTGCATCTGATCTTCCTTACCCGCTGGCCGGGCTATCCTAGTGAGGAACTTATTTCTGGGCACCATCTATTGCATAGTGCGCACTTTTTGCCCCTGCAGGAAAGCCGTTTTGCCGGTATGCGAGGGGTAGGCCCCAAGGGGTGGCGTAGTTTACTGCCGGAATTGCGTCGCCTAGGTCGAGAAATTAGGCCAGATCTCATCGTCGACCACGAGCCGCATGGTATCGAGACGGCCATCGCCAGCCGCATTTTGCGTGCTCAATCCCACCATGCCGCTACGGTGGGGGTGGCGCAGGTACTCGGCCGAGGATTGTTCTATGATCATGCCGGCCCAAGTTTCGCACGCTATGCGCGTGAGCGCGCCCTGCCGCTGCCCATGGATTACACTGAGCGGGATTTTGCAGCGTTGGCAGCTTTGGGCTTGGAGCGGGAGGAGCAGCAAATTAATTTGATCGAGACGGAAGCGGGAAGAGCTTGGCGTTTGGCAAATCTATCCAGATTCGACGATCGGCACGTGCTTGGCCTAAATATCGGGTGTGGTACCCCGGGAGCTGAATACAGAAGGCCATCCATTGACCTACTTGTCGAATCCTTGGGTCCTGTCTACCTTCCACAGAATGTGGTCATTGTTCTCTCCGGGAGTCCCGCAGAAAAATATATAAATATGAGATTTATATCTGATTATAGGCGGCGTTGGGGGGGGGGACGAAACATCATTGATTACGCTGGTATGACCTCTCTTGGCGAGCTGACCGGTTTAATCTCTGGTTGTCACGTTTTTGTCTCGAGTGACTCTGGTCCTTACCATATGTCTGTCGCGCTTGCCGTTCCTACGGTAGTTCTATTCCAGGAGAATTTTCCCTCAGCTTATCATAAGCAAAGAGGTGTCCATATTCTGGTTGCTCCGACAACAGATATTCTGGGTGATTTATTGTTTAAAAAGTTTAATGGAAGTTCACAATGATATCGATATTAAAAACACGTTTATTTCCAAATTTTTATGGTCTTCCACTTTTTTTCTTCCCTCTTAGTACGGCAGCGTCCGGTATCGCTATGGGGGTGCTGCTACTCGTTTACGGATTGAGTGGGTATTGGCGCAATTGGCGCGCGATCCGGAAACGTGGTTGGTGGCTGCCGTGGCTCCTACTTATGGCTTGGACTGCCATTGGCTTGTTGTGGACAACAAATCTGTTCTTTGGACAGAAAGTCTTGGTCTCTACCTTCGACGCGATCTTCGCCTTTATCGGTGCGACCCTACCCTGGCAGGAGCGCTGGGTTAAGTGGGTGATACGGTGGTTTTTGGCGGGGATTCTTGTTAACGAGATGCTGGCTTTTCTCATGACATGGAAAGTTCTGCCATGGCATAACACCGACTGGATTCCCTACACGGGTTTTTGTGATCATATTTTCCTTTCCTTAGTTATCGCCCACGCTATTCTTTGGCTGATCTATGATCAAAAAATGCAGTGGAATTTCCCGCGTTCAGTAAATTTGATGTTGATTATGGTGTTGCTGGCGCAGATGGCGCTGACCCCGGGGCGTTCTGGTCAGGTGCTCCTGATACTGCTCTTGCCCATGGCCCTATTTATGCTCTACCCGGGACGCTGGCGTTTGGCTCTCCCTCTCGCCGGTTTGTTTGCCGCAGCGATATTGCTGGCTGTTCCAGACGTTCGCCAACATCTGATGGTGGGCGTGCATGAACTCATGACCTTTTCCCCTTCCCAAGCCGACGTCAGGACGAGTTGGGGGATTCGTGTCGTTGCCATGTGGGGCGGTGCATTACTTTTTTGGCAACACCCGTTTTTTGGCGTGGGTACGGGTGACTTCTACCCCGCAGTCCTGCAGCTCCAGGCGCAGCATCTTCTGCCCGCAACCCCCGGTTTTATCATGAATACTGCCGCCAACAGTTTCCTCAGCGAGGCGGCGAGCTTGGGTGTCGTCGGTCTCTCCCTCTTTATTTGGGTACTTTGGGCCATTGGCCGCGAGGCCTGGCAGGCACGGTTCACCCCACAGGGCTGGTTTGTCTTGAGCTACTTCGCCATCTATGTGATTGGCGGTACCTTCGATTCCCTCAGTTGGGGGTACGCCGATGCGGTGAATATCGCGCTTTTCGCCGGCATGCCTCTACTGCTACGTTGGCCTTTAGTGAGCCGTCGGTAATGACCAGAAAGTTGTCTCTGGTGTATGTGGTGCAGGACTGTGCCAAGGCACTGAAACGATCTTTGCTCAGCGCCGCAAAGGTCGCGGACGAAATTATAGTAGTGGATGGTGGTTCTCGGGACGATACCATTGCCACAGCAAAATCGTTCGGTGCGCGAGTCATTGAAAACCCTTGGCAGGGGTTTGCAGCGCAGCGTCAGTTTGCCGTAGATGCGGCAAAATACGATTGGGTTCTCATGCTCGATGCAGACGAGGTTCTACGACCGGAGGGGGCGGTAGCCGTTTCAGAACTGCTTCGCGGGGAACCAAATGCTGCGGCGTACTTTCTTGACCGTTGTAGTTACTTTCACGGGCGGCGTATTCGCCACGGGGACTGGGGAAAGGATCGAGTACTCCGACTCTTCGACCGTCGCAGTGGCAGCTACGATCTGTCCGATGTCGTACATGAGTCTTGGAAATGCACCGGGTCTATTGGCAATTTAGGAGTCCTGGCATTGGAACATTACTCCTACCAAGACTATCAACAGCTTTTACAAAAAATGCAACGCTATGCTCAGTTGAATGCGGAAAAAGTGGCAGCGCGTGGACGACGTGTAAATGCCCACGAGCCTATGTTTCACGGCGTCGCCGCATTTTTTCGCGCCTACGTTTTCCGACTTGGATTCCTCGACGGTGTCGATGGCGCCGCCATCGCCTGGACCACGGCTCTGGGATCCTTCATGAAATATGCCATCGCCTACGAGATGCAGCGGGAGCAGCCATGAAGCTGCTTCTCGTGAAGACCAGTTCTTTGGGGGATGTCCTGCACACCCTACCGGCGGTGACGGATCTCTCCCTTGCGCATCCGGACTGGGAACTGCACTGGCTGCTGGAACCTGCCTATGCCCCCATTGCCGCTCTGCATCCTTTTGTGCGCCGGGTCTGGCCCTTTTCCCTGCGCGACCTGAAAAGGCACTGGTGGCGAGCACCGCAGGCCATCCAGGCATTACGCAGGGAACTGCGCAGGCAAGGGTACGCGGGCGTGCTGGACAGCCAGGGTCTCGTGAAAAGCGCATTGCTCGCCCGCCTGCCTGGCGTACCCGTTTTTGGCCTCGACCGCCACAGTGCCCGTGAGCCTCTGGCTTGCCGAGCGTACCATCGCACCGCCACGGTATCCTGGGATCTCCCGGCCACGGAGCGCAACCGGTATCTCTTTGCGGATCTGCTTGGGTATGCCAAGCCGCAAGGGCGACCCGAGGCCCGCTTGCGGGTGCCGCCAGCAAGCCGCGAACGCGCCTTGGTGGAGGCCTGCCGACCCTTCGTCTGGGGCTTCCACGGTTCGGCACGGGCCAATAAGCTCTGGCCCCAGGAACACTGGGCAGCCTTGGCCGGGTCCTTGGCATCGCGGGGCCTCAATCTTTTGATGCCGGCGGGCAATGTCGCCGAGCGGGATCGCGTTACGGCCTTGTCCCATCGGTGTGCCAATGTCCGGCTGCTGCCCGCTCTGGCGGTGGCGGACATCCTGGCACTGCTCCCCCTGGGACGGGCCTTTGTGGGGGTGGATACGGGCTTTTCCTACCTGGCCTCGGCGGTGGACCTGCGCGGCGTTACCCTCTACGGGCCAACGGCCGACGAGCAGAGTCCGTATGCGCCACGGCAGTTGGTTTTGCACAGCCCGCGATCCTGTGCTCCGTCCTGCAGTCGCCTGCGATGCGCGTTGCCCGCTCCCTACGCAGCCTGCATGAGCGCCATCGCACCGGAAAGCGTGTTGGCGGCGCTGACGCCGCTTCTCGAGGACTGATCCCATGCCGCCTCCGCCGCCCATCCTGCTTTCAGCCAAGGAACGGCAGCAATATCGCAGGCACCAGTTCTGGAACGATCACGGCGTCTTCCGTGAACTCCTCTATGTCAACTTCCACGAGGTGGGCATGGGCGCCTACCGTTCCGCTCAGCCCGCGCCGTACCAGTTGCGCCGCTGGCATCGGCGTTACGGTCTGCGTGCCGTTCTCAACCTGCGTGCGCCGGCCGCCCACGAACCGCAATTCCAGTTGGAGCAGGAGGTTTGCGATGCCCTGGGGATGGAGCACGTACTCCTCCACGGCATCGGTTCCCGGGATCTACCGCGGCGGGAGCAGTTCCTGGAGGCCATCGAGACCCTGGAGCGACTGCCCCGTCCCTTCCTCATGCACTGCAAGTCCGGTGCCGACCGAGCCGGTTTCATGAGTGTGCTCTACTCCCATCTGCAACTGGGCCAAAGTCTGGAAGAGGCCAGCGCTCAGCTGCGTATATGGCCCTATGGACACATCCGCCACGCCAATACCGGTATCCTCGACTGGTTCTTTACGGTCGCCCGGCGGCAGGCGCTGCAGGATGCGCACTTTGATCTGCGCCGCTGGATTGCCGAGGATTACGACCGAGAGGCCATCCTGGCGAGTTTTCGCCCCTGGTATCGCCTCGACTGGCTCACGGATCGCCTGCTGCGGCGCGAATGATGGCCCGGCTCTACTGGCTGCTCACCATTTTGCTGACGCCCCTGGTGTGGCTGTATACCCTCTGGAAGCTCTGGCGCCGGCCTGCCTATCGGGATCGCTGGCGCGAGCGTTTCGGTTGGATCCCCCGCAGATCTGGGCGGCGACCCATCTGGGTACACGCCGTGAGTGTGGGCGAGAGCATGGCCGCGCTACCCCTCCTGCGCGCCCTGCGGGAGCGATATCCGGAGCAGCCTCTGGTGGTCACCAGCACCACGCCCACGGGTGCTGCCACCATCCGTCGCCACCTGGGAAGGGAAGTCACCAATTTCTACCTCCCCTACGATCTTCCCGGAGCCGTGGGACGATTCCTCAGGCGCCAGGACCCCTGTGCCGGAATTTTCCTGGAGACGGAAATCTGGCCCAACCTCTACCGTGTCGCCCGCCGTCGGCAGATTCCCATGGCCCTGCTGAACGCCCGTCTGTCGGCATCCTCGCAACGGGGTTATGGGCGCTTCCGCGGCCTTTTTGCGCCGTTGTTGCGCGACCTGCCGATCGCGGCCCAGACCGACCGGGACGCCGCCGCCTTCGCCAGGCTCGGGGCGGAGCGGGTAGCGGTCCTGGGGCAGATCAAAACCGACCTTCCGGACCCACAGGCGGCTCGGGCCGCAGGGCAGGCGTGGCACCTCCAACTGGGCGGTCGTCCCCTGTGGGTATTCGCCTCCACCCACGTTGGCGAGGAGGCCCTTGCCCTCGGCGTACTCAAGGAGCTATGGGCGGACTTTCCGGACCTGCTGCTCGTCCTCATACCCCGCCACCCCGAACGCGGCGACGCCGTATGTGCCGAGATCCGTGCTGCCGGCTGCCCCTGTCGGCGCCGTTCCCGCGCCGAGACACCACAGGTCGGGGAGCGGGCCATTTTTCTCATCGACACCCTGGGTGAGGTTCTGGATTTTTACGCCGCAGCCGATGTCGTCACCATCGGCGGCAGTTTCGTGGCGGTAGGTGGACACAATCCCATCGAGGCAGCGATCCTGGGTCGAGCGCCGATCTTTGGTCCGCACATGGACAATTTTGCCGCCGTGGCCGAGGCTCTGGTGGCGGCACGGGCGGCCTTTCCGGTTGCGGGGGCGCAGGACCTACGCACCCAGATCGCTGCTTTGCTGCGCGAGCCGCAATTGCGGGCAGAGGCTGGGGAGCGAGCCGCGAGCTGGCTGCGCAGCCAGCGTGGGGCGCTGGCTACAACCCTGGAATGGCTGGCGCGGGAGCAGGTCTTGCCGGTGCCGGCCGCCATCAGGCCGGCGGCGACAGGTGGGCCAATGCCCGCTGCAGACGGTCGAGACCGGCCTCCAGAAGCGGGCGCGGACAGCCAAAATTGAGACGTCGGAAGCCTGCACCACCGGGACCAAAATCGGCGCCGGCATTGAGCCCAAGGCCCACCTCACGCAGCACCGCGTCGATGCGTTGATCGTCCTGGCCACAGCGCCGCAGGTCGAGCCAGGCTAGGTAACCAAATTCCGGTGGCCGGAAGGCCAAGGCCGGCATGTCCCGAGCGATGCGCTGGGCAAGGGCGAGGGCATTGCCCCGCAGGTAGGCGCGTACCCGGTCCAGCCACTGGGCCCCGTCGCGCCACGCGGCAATGCCCGCTACCAGCCCGGGTGTGGTGGCGTGTTGGCACTGGGAACGCTCTAGCTCCTCGCGCAGGAGACGGTATGCTTCGGCGTCACCGCAAGCGATGACGGCACCGCCAAGTCCCGCCATGTTGAAGGCCTTGCCCGGGGCGCTGAGGAGCACGGCTTCGGGCATGAGCGCGGACAGGGGGGTATGCGGCAGCTCGCTGAGGTCGGCGTGAATCTCGTCGCTGACTACGCGTACGCCGTGACCGCGGCAGAGCGCCACCAAACGCGACAACTCCTCGCTGGTCCATACCCGTCCGACGGGATTGTGGGGCGAACAGAGCAGGAGCAGCCGCGTTCCCGCCAGGGCATCGTCGAGTTGCTCCCAAGGGATGCGATAGACGCCTTCGGCGTCACACTCCAGTGTGAGGGTCCGCAGCGCCCGACCATTGCTGCGCACGGCCTGCAAGAAGGGCGGATAGACGGGGGTCAGGGTCAGGACGGTGTCGCCGGGCGCAGTCAGGGCGCGCACGGCGGCGAACAGCGCCGGCACCACGCCGCTGGCCACCTGAGTGTGTCCGACTTCCGGCCCCCAACCATGCCGTTGCGCCATCCACTGGCAGGCTGCCATGCGATACTCGTGATCCAGCCAAGGATAACCGAGGATGGGGTGCTGCAAACGGCGGCGCAGGGCCTCGAGCACCACCGGTGCCGTGGGCAGGTCCATGTCCGCAACCCACATGGGCAAGACCTCGGCTCCAAAGCGCGCTTTGGCCCCATCCCACTTCAGCGAGCCCGTCCCGTGGCGATCCCAGATGCGATCGAAATCGTCCAGCGCGTCCACGCTCATCCCGGCAGACGCTCCCAGACCGTGACTTCGGCAATGCTATGCTGGAACTTGCGCGCGGTCTCACGGATGACGAAGGGAAGATCGCGGGGAAAGCCGGGCCGCAGCCGAAAATGCGCATCCAGGATGGCGTGTAGACCCTGCAGCGTGCTGAAACTCTCGCCATCCTTTTTGAAGCCGCCCAGCCAGTGTTCCTTGGGCGTGAACTCCTCAAGCCAAGTGTACGGTGAGCTGATCACCAGTAGGCCCCCGGGACGGATGCGGCCAGTCATGTCCTCCAGGAAGCGTCGGGGTTCGCGCAGACGGTCGATGAGGTTGGCCGCCAGGACGAGATCGAAATCCCGGAAGCGGGGTTTCAGATTACTGGCATCGCCTTGAAAGAATTGGACACGTTCGCTGCATTCCTGCAGGCCCAGCTCCGCCAGATCCGCCCAGTGGTAACTCTGGAGTTCGCCCTCCTCGGTGACGGCGTAGGGATAGCGTCCGCGGTTTTGCAGTTGGACTCCCACCTGGATGAAACGGGCCGAGAAGTCGATCCCCACCACCTCGGAGAAGACCCGCGCCAGTTCCAGACTGCTGCGCCCGACGGCGCAACCGATATCGAGAGCTCGGCGGTGGGGACCATCGCCCAAGGCCTCCAGAGCGAGCTCAGCCATGGCCGCCGGATAATTGGCGACGCCAAAGTGCGTCGGACCATAATGGAAGTCGCAGTACTGCGCCACCAGAGTATCGCTTTCATAGACGGGCACTTCCGGCAGAGGATTGGCGGAACGCACGTAGCGGAAGCCCGCATGCTGGAAGAAGTGGCGACGAAAGGCGTAGCGTGCTTCGCGCTGAGTCTCGTTGCCGCAACTGATGAAGGAGCCCCCTTTGATGAGATTGTGGCGCTGATCGAAGGTGGGCACCGTAAAGTCATCGTAGTAGGGGTGGACCTCGAAGCCCGGGAAGGGATAGATGGGGGTTTCCGTCCATTGCCAGACATTGCCCACGACGTCGTAAAACTCGCCGTGCCGGTAACGATCCACGGGGCATGGTGAGCAGCCGCGGGCCAGGGCGATCTGTCCCGGCGCCTCGTGCCAGGCGTCGGCATCGGGTAGTCCGCTCAGGTCGCGCAGGCGACGCCACTCGTCTTCCGACGGCAAGCGCAGCTTTTCTCCGGTCTGCGCCGATTTCCAGGCACAGAAGGCGGCAGCCTCGTGGTAATTCACCTCCACGGGCCAGTCCCAAGGCATCTCGCGCACTTCAGCGATGAGGCGCAGCTGCCAGGTATTGCCGTCGCGCCGCCAGAAGGTGGGATGACGGGCGGCGGCAAAGCGGCGCCAGGCGTCGCCTTCACTGCTCCACCAGCGGGCTTCACCATAACCGCCAGCCTCCACGAATTCCAGAAACTCGCCATTGCTGACCAGGTAGCGAGCGGCGGCAAAATCGACGAGTTCCTGCCGATGACTGCCGTATTCGTTGTCCCAGCCGTAGAGGGGACTGGCGCGGTCCTTGCCCAGTTCCACCACACCCCCGGCGACCGGGATGAGGCCATTGCGCGGGGCCGCCCGTGGTGCCGAGACCGGCTCTGGGGCAAATTCGGCCACGGCCCGTACCCGCTCCAGGGGCAGTTGGCGCATGAGAACGGAGCTGGTCTCCAGATGGATATGTTCGTGTTCGATCCCCATGAGCACGGCCCACCAGGGGGAGTCCCAGGTGATGGGCAAGGACAGGGGCAGGCGGTCGATGACCCCATCCACCATGTCCCGTACCCGAGCGCGGTAGGCTTTCACGGCCTCCACCGAGGGCCAATCGTAGTGGGACTCGTCCAGATCGTCCCAAGACATCTCATCGACACCCACGGCGAAGATGGACTCCAGGTCTGGGTCGAGGTGCTCGTCGATGAGGCCGGCCACCAGAAACTTGTTGGTAAAGAAGGTCGCCGTGTGGCCGAAATAGAAGATCAGTGGGTGGCGCAGACTAATGGCTTTTTCGAACCAGGCACGATCGTCGGCGAGGTGTTGAAAAAGGCGTTCGTAACGGGAAAAACTGCTGTGAAAAAGCCGCCGGATCTCCTCACGTTTCTGCTCGGCATCGTTGCCATCCAGGCGCAGCGCGGCCACAGACTCAGACATGAAAATATCCTCCTCTCGGTTCCGCCACAGTATATCACAGGATACCGTCCGGTCGGACAGCCCGGTGGACGACAAAAACCCCGCGCGAGGCGGGGTGACACGCTGCTCAGGAGCGAGCGATTCAGGCGTGGACGGGTCGATTGCCGGGTCCGGGCACCACGTTGTCCTCGCCGCTGATATCCTCGAGGGTACGGCCGGAGGGCTCCTTGAGGCAGAAGGCGGTGAGGAGGAGGCCAGCGAGGGCGAAGAAGAAGGTGATCATGAGGGTGCCGTGGAGGCCGAACTTGGCCAGAAGGATGGGGAAGACCAGGGCACCGAGGAAGGCGCCGACCTTGGCGGTACCGGCGGACAGACCGTGGCCGGTGGTACGCAGGTTGACGGGGAAGACCTCACCGGCCAGCACGAAGGTGGTGGTGTTGGGGCCATACTCGGCGAAGAAGTAGGACAAACCGTAGAGGACCAGGAAGACGGCGATGGACTGGGTGAGGATGGGGAAGGCGCCGATGAGCAGGAACATCAGGCCCATCATGAAGAAGCCCAGCATCTGCAGGGTCTTGTGGCCGACGCGGTCGATGGTGAAGGCGGCCAGGAAGTAGCCGGGCACGGCGGCCACGGCAAAGACGATGAGGCTCAAGGCCGTACTCTGGATCACGTCGGCGTGGGGCGCCAGGTGGTGCATGACCATGGGGGTGGAGATGGTATTGCCGTAGTAGGCGTAGTCGAACATGAACCAGGAGCCGGCGGTGCCGAGGAGGGTCAGCCAGTACTTGGACAGGGGCTGCTTGACGATCTTGTCGTTTTTGTTGGCGACGGCGGTGCCGAGGCTGAAGGAAGCCAGCTGGCGCTCGGCGGTGGCGCTATCGCCCTTGACGCGGGCGAGCCAGCGCGGGGACTCGGGGAGGGTACGGCGGATGTAGATGACGGCCATGGCGGGCAGAGCGCCGAGGCCGAGCATCAGGCGCCAGGCGGTATCGTGGTTCATGCCGGCGGCGAGGAGGGTGAGGGCGACGACGGGGCCCATGACGAGGCCGATGGCTTGTGCCGAGAAGACCAGGGAGACCATGCGCCCGCGGGATTTGGCGTTGGCGTACTCGGACATGAGGACGGCGGACATGGGGTAGTCGCCGCCGATGCCGAGGCCCAAGATGACGCGGGCGATGAGGAGGACGGTGACGTTGGGGGCGACGGCGGAGAGCAGGGCGCCGATGGTCATGAGGATGGCCTCGAGGCCGTACACTTTCTTGCGCCCGAGTTTGTCGGCGAGGATGCCGAAGAAGTAGGCGCCGACGAAGGTGGCGATGAGGGAAATGGAGCCGATGAGGCCCACCTCGGAGGCGTTCAGATGCCATTCGGCCTTGATGAGGACGAGGGCGGTACCGATGATGAAGAGATCGTAGGCCGAGGTGAAAAAGCCCATGGAGGCCGCCCACATGGCCTTCAAATGAAACGGACTGAAGGCTGCCGTATTGAGGGCGTCGGCAACGGTGCTCTCACGCACACTGCTGGATGCGGATGCCATGAAGTAACTCCTTGCTTTGCGGTGGTTTGGATTGCTGCATCCACATGCTAGCAGAGCAATGTGACACTTTTATGAACTTTTTATGACAATTTTATGACAAAATTCAGCACCCGCCGACGAAGTCCTGTTGCCTCCAGGCCTCGAAAACGGCCACGGCGACGCTGTTGCTGAGGTTCATGCTGCGGCTGCCCGGACGCATGGGCAGCCGCAGTTTTTGCTCCGCGGGGAACTGGTTCAGGAGGTCCGCCGGCAAGCCCCGCGTCTCTGGCCCAAAGAGGAGCACATCACCCGGTGCAAAGCGAGCCCGGGCAAAACTGCCGGGTTCTGCCTTGGTGGTGAAGGCCAGGACGCGTCGCTCGCCCAGGGCCTTGCGGCAGTCCTGCCACTGCTCGTGGCGGCGCACGCGGGCGAACTCCCAGTAGTCCAGACCGGCGCGACGCAGACGTGCATCGTCCCAGGCAAAGCCCAGGGGCTCGATGAGGTGCAGAACGACCCCGGTGTTGGCACATAGGCGGATGACATTGCCGGTGTTCGGCGGGATCTCCGGCTCGAAGAGCACCACATCCAGCCAGGATGTGCTGCCCTCGGCAACATAGGCTTCAGATGGCACGGGCGAGGATCCAGGCATCGATACGTTCTACCCCCGCCGAACGCAGCACGTGGGCGATCTCTCGTAGGGTACTGCCCGTGGTCAGGACATCGTCGACGATGGCGACGTGGGCGGGTGGAATGCCGCGCAGACGGAAGGCAGAGCGCAGATTTTCGCGGCGGGCCGCCCTGCTCATGCCCACCTGGTGCGGCGTATTGCGCACGCGCCGCACCAGTCCACGCACGGGGATCCCGTAGGCTCGACCCCAGTGCCTGGCCAGCAGTTCGCTCTGGTTGAACCCACGCTCACGCAGGCGTGCCGCGTGCAGCGGCACCGGGATCAGACAATCGGGCCGTGCTGGTGGCTGGGAGCCCATGGCCGTCATCCAGGCCCTGGCCAAGGGGCGCGTCCAGTCCAACCGATCGCCAAATTTCCACGCGCTGATGGCGGCATCCAGGGGTGCCGCGTAGACAAAGGGAGTAAAACAGTAGTCGTAAGGCGGTGCCTCCAGCGCACAGACCGGGCAATCGCCATTGGCCGCGGTGGGCAAGGCACAATAGGCGCAACGCTCGTCGGGCAGACGCGGCCAGTCACCGAGGCAGGCTGGGCACAAAGGGACCCCGGGGGCATCGCAGGAACGGCAGCGCTCTGGCAGCAGCCAGTTCAGCAGGCGCGCAGCGCTACCGTGCCACAGGCGGCGAACCTGCTCCCGAGATGCTGCACCGACTCTTGCCATATCCATACCGAGCCTCGGCTGAAGGATGTTTGGATTGTGGCGATGGCGGCGCACGTTGACAAGGTAGCGTTCCCCTCCCTATAAGGACGGGGATGGACAGTTTGGCGCACAAGTGGCGGGCGGAGCAGCAGCAGTGGCGCGTCCAGGGCCTCAGCCGCAGCCTCGAGAGCCTCGATCGGGTCGGCGGCGAGGGTTTGCGCTTTCGCGATGCCGAAGGACGCGAGCTGCTTTCCTTCGCCAGCAACGACTATCTGGCCCTGTCGGGACATCCGGAGCTGCGCCGCGCCGCTGTGGCTGAACTCGGCCACAGCGGTGTAGGGGCGGGTGCCGCACCGCTGTTGGGAGGCGAGCGCCCCGTCCACGCCGCCTTGGCCAAAGCCTTGGCGGCCTGGCTCGGGGAAGAGGCCGTGCTGCTCTTCGGCAGCGGTTACCTGGCCAATCTAGGCCTCGTACAGGCCCTCGTGGGGCGGAAGGATCGTCTTTACGCCGATCGTCTCAATCACGCTTCCCTGGTGGATGCGGCGCGGCTATCGGGGGCGAGCCTGCAGCGCTATCGCCACGGCGACCCCGAAGATCTGGCCAGACGCCTGCGTCAGGGGGGCGGCGGACGTGCCTGGATCCTCAGCGACGGTGTTTTCAGCATGGATGGCGATATTGCGCCCCTGCCAGAGCTCCTGGACCTTGCGCGCCAATACGACGCGGTACTGATCCTGGACGAGGCTCATGCCTTTGGGGTCCTGGGCGAGGGGGGGCGGGGAAGCCTGGCGCATTTCGCCATCGAACAGCCGGGGCCGCTGCTGCGCATGGGTACCCTGGGTAAGGCCTTCGGTGTCTATGGCGCCTTTGTCGCCGGACCACAGTGGCTGGTGGACGTGCTGCGCCAGCGGGCGCGCAGCTTCATCTACCATACGGCGTTGCCGCCGGCCCTGGCGGCGGCGAGTCTGGCAGCCCTGACGCTTTTGCGTGGGGCCGAGGCCGAGCGCCGCCATCTGCACGCGCTGCGGCGACGTCTGCGCGAGGCCCTGCCCCAGGGTCCGTGGCTGCCCAGCGAAAGTCCCATCCAAGCCCTGTTGCTCCGCGACAATGGGCGGGCTCTGGCCATGTCCGCGAGGTTGCGGGAGGCCGGATTCTACTGCCCGGCGGTGCGTCCGCCGACGGTGCCGGCGCACAGTGCGCGTCTGCGAATCACCCTCTCGGCGGGGCATGGCACGGCGGAGGTCGACGCCCTGGCGCTGGCGCTACAGTCCGCTCTGGCAGCGTCGTGACCTGGGCGCGCAGCAGCGTCGGTGATGGGCCGCCCCTAATCCTGATCCACGGCTGGGGCATGGAGGGTCGGATCTTCCGGCCTTGGCTTGCGCACTTGGTCGAACATTTCACCTGCATCTGCCTGGATCTTCCGGGTCACGGCGCTTCGCCTTGCGCCGCCGGGCTCCACTGGGATCGTAGTCTGGACGATCTGGCCGAGATCCTTGCCGCCTGGCCCCGTCCTCACCTGCTGGGGTGGTCCCTGGGCGGCCTACTGGCGCTGGGCCTCGCCCTGCGACAGCCGCTCGCGCTGGCCAGCCTGCACCTGGTGGCTACCTCACCCTGCTTCGTGCAGCGGCCGGACTGGTCCTGCGCCCTACCCGAGGCTATCCTGGCGGAGTTTGCCACGCGCCTGCGTAGCGACGCCCACGCCACGCGGCAACGCTTCGTGGCGCTGCAGGTCTTGGGCGACCCTGGGGCGCGGGTACGGCTGCCGGATACCCGGCAGTGGCCAGCCCCCGACCACGGCTGCCTGGAGGATGGACTGAATCTGTTGGCGACCCAGGACCTACGTCCAAGCTTGCGACCACTGGATTATCCCGTGACGATCCTGCAAGGTGGACGGGATCGTATCGTGCCCCCGGCGGCAGGCGCGCACCTGTCCGCGGCGCTGGGGGCAGAGTACCGCCTGTTGGCCGAAGCCGGCCACGCCCCTTTTCTTTCGGACCCGGCGACCTGTGGTCGCTGTCTGCTGGAGGCTCTGACGTGAGCGAATCGGACCGGCAAGCTCCCCTGGTGGACAAGGCCGCCCTGCGTCGTCACTTTGGCCGCGCTGCTGCAGCCTATGAGAGTACGGCCGTACTCCAGGATCGCGTCGGCCAGAATCTCCTGGAACGTCTCGATTTTTTGCGTTGTACCCCGGAGTGGATACTGGATCTCGGGGCCGGTACCGGTCTGCAGAGCCGGCGTCTCAATCGACGCTTTCCCAAGGCGCGGGTAGTCGCCGTGGACATCGCTCACCCCATGCTGCTGGAGGCGCGCAGGCGCAAGGGTTGGCGCCAACGCCAGAGCTTCTGTCAGGGAGACGCCGAAGCCTTGCCCCTGCGTTCCGCCAGTATCGACCTCGTCTACGCCAATCTCTGTCTGCAGTGGAGCGCCCTGGATCAGACCCTCGCGGAAATCGCCCGGGTGCTGCGGCCCGGCGGTCTGCTCCTTTTCACCACCCTGGGCCCCGATACCCTCACGGAACTGCGCCAAAGTTTCGCGGCGGTCGATGCCCAGCCCCACGTCCACCCCTTCCTGGACATGCACGACGTGGGCGATAGCCTGCAGCAGCGGGGTTTCGTGGACCCGATCCTGGACGTGGATCATTTTTCCCTGGAATATGGCGAGCTTGCCCATCTCCTGCGCGAGTTGCGCGGCATCGGGGCCGGAAACGCCCTGAGCGGGCGAGCGCGTGGCCTGTGGACGCCGCGGCGCTGGCGGGCCTTGAGCGCCGCCTACGAGCGCTGGCGCACCCACGGTCGCCTGCCCGCCCACTACGAAGTGATCTACGCCCATGCCTGGGCGCCGGAGCCGCGGGATGTCCGTGGTGAAACTCCTGCCCGCGCGCCGCTGCGCTTTCATCCGCGCGGCAAGGCCGCAGGCTGAGGCACTCCATGCAGGGCTACTTCATTACCGGCACCGACACGGGCGTCGGAAAGACCGTGGCCACGGCCACCCTGGCGGCGGCCTTGGCCCGGCGCGGTCGGACGGTCGCAGCCCTCAAGCCCGTGGTATCCGGGCGCGAGGACGATGGCCACTTTACCGATGTCGAGTGGCTGCGCCGCTACAGTCATCCGCCGCTGACGGTAGCGGAGTGCAATTGTTACGCCTTTCCGGAGCCCATCGCCCCCCATTGGGCGGCACGATTGCACGGCCAGGTCATCCACCGCCAGCGCTTGACGGACTTCGTCCGGCAGGCAGCCGCGCGCGTCGACCGGGTCCTGGTGGAGGGCGCCGGAGGCTTGCTGGTGCCTCTGGGGTCCGATTGGGACTACCGTGACTGGGCGGCGGAGCTGGGTCTGCCGCTGATCCTGGTGGTGGCCTTGCGTCTTGGGGCCATCAATCACGCCCGCTTGACGGAGGAGGCTATCCTCGCCCATGCCTTGCCCTACGCTGGCTGGATCGGCACACAGCCCGTCCCGGGGGCGCCGGCGGCGGGCACGCTGGAAGGCCTGCGTGCCGGTCTGCGTGGCCCGCTTCTCGGCCTCCTACCCCATGTCGAACAGCCCGATCCGCAGACCCTTGCGCTGCATTTGCATCTTCCCCTGAACGAAGACAACTGCTAGACTCAGTCCGAGAAGAAAATGGCATGTTGATCGGGGTGTGGGCCGCGCGCGCCTCGGTCGTCAACGGACGGAGCGTACCCATGAAGTCATTCAGAGGCATTGCCTTGTTGCTGGTGAGCAACCTGCTCATCTTCCTTACCCTATCCATTTCCTTCAGCCTCCTCATCAATCTGATCCTGCCGGCTTTCGGCATCGATCTGCGCGGAAGTGTGGACGCGCGCATCCTCCTCTGGGCCCTCGTGATCGGCTTTGGCGGCGCCTTTCTTTCCTTGGCCATGTCCAAGTTCATGGCGCGGCAGACCTTCCCCATGCGCCGCATCGAGAGGCCGCAGAATTCCGGCGAGCAACTGCTTTTCCAGACGGTGGAACAGCTCGCCGCACGCCTGGGCATCGCCATGCCCGAACTGTGGATCTACGAAAACCCGGAGCCCAATGCCTTTGCCACAGGACCCAGTCGCAACAACAGCATGATTGCCGTGAGCACGGGACTGCTCCAGGTACTGCGACCGGAGGAGTGGCGGGCGGTGCTGGCGCACGAGATGGGGCACGTCTACAATGGCGACATGGTCAGCACCACCTTGTTGCAGGGTTTGATGAACACCTTCGTCTTCTGGCTCGCGGGCATGGCCCGCAGTCTGCTGGACGATCGCCCCATGGTGGCCTTTGCCGTATCCCTGGGCCTGCAGATCTTCCTGTCCATATTGGCGCTGCTTCCCATCACCTGGTTTTCGCGGCGGCGCGAGTTTGCGGCCGATCGCTTTGCTGCCGAGCAGGTCGGGGCGGCGGCCATGATCTCTGCCCTGCAACGTTTGGAAGACTACAGCGCGAGGATGCAGCTGGAGCACGATGCCTTGCACGACTCCATGGCGACGTCGTACATCTTTGGAAACTGGCACGGCTGGTTTGCTACCCACCCCAGCACGGCCGACCGCATCGCTGCCCTACGCGCCTTGGGCGCTACTCCCCAGGGTCTGGCTGTGTGACCAGCAGCACCACCCAGGCCTCGCCATCGTTGCCATTCGGCGCTGCCCGCCGATGGTGGGTCTGAGCCGTGTCCACCTTACGCCCCGGCGGTTTCGGGCCCGCCCTGCTGCAGCGCAAGGTACGGGCCTTTCCCGATCCCGAGCACATGGCCGGGGACATCGTCGCCGTGGGTGGAGACCTCCGTGCGGAGCGTCTGCTGCAGGCGTACTCCCAGGGTATTTTCCCGTGGTTCAGCGCCGGCGATCCCATTCTCTGGTGGTCGCCGGACCCGCGCGGAGTACTCTTTCCCGCGGCGGTGCATGGTAGTCGCAGCCTGCGCAAGAGCGCCCGTCGTGGCGGCTGGGAGTTGGCCATCGACCGCGATTTTGCCGGAGTCGTGGCCGGCTGCGCCATGCCGCGCGCGGATCAGGACGGTACCTGGATTACCGCGGATATGGCTCTAGCCTATCAGACGCTGTTTCGGGCCGGCTATGCACATTCCTTCGAGGTTTACGCCGGAAGGGATCTGGTGGGTGGACTCTACGGTGTCGCCCTGGGCGGGGTGTTCTTTGGTGAATCCATGTTCAGTCGGGCGCGGGACGCCTCCAAGTGGGCACTCTATGCCCTTGCGCGGCACCTCGAGGCTTGGGGCTTCTGCCTCATCGACACGCAGTTCCTGACGGCCCATCTGCAGCGGATGGGGGCCGTGGAGCTTTCCCGCTTCGAATTTCTTCGCCTCCTTCGACTGGCCCTCTCCGTGGAACCCGCCGCACACTGGTCACCGTCCCTGGAGTTGCTCGAGGGCCGACTCGAGGTATGAATTTCTATCGCAGTCTGCCGCAGGCCTGTCCCTATCTACCAGGCCGCGAGGAAACCCTTGTCCTTAGCGACCCCGCCGAAGCCATCGGTGCAGAGCGCTACAGCTTCCTCTTGCAAGAGGGTTTCCGTCGTAACGGTGCGGTCGCCTACCGGCCCGACTGCCGTCATTGCCAGGCTTGCCTGTCGGTGCGTGTTCCCGTTGGCGATTTCAGGCCCAATCGCAGTCAAAAGCGTAACCTGCGCCGCAATGCCGACCTCCGCCTGGAGTTGCGACCGGCCCAGCGGGAGGCCGAGGCTGAGGCCCTGTTTCTGCGCTACCTCCGGCATCGGCACCCTGGGGGTGGGATGGATAATCAGGGAGAACGCCTCTATCGCGAAATGATGGAAGAGCGGGGCGGCGTGGAGACTGTGCTCCTCCAGAGTTTCCTGGGCGATCGCTTGGTGGCGGTGGCTCTGACGGACGTTCTGGCGGCGGGCTGCTCCGCCGTCTATACCTTCTACGAGCCGGATCTGCCGCGCCGAGGTCTCGGCACCTGGTCCATACTGGCGCAACTGCACTGGACCGCGCGTCTGGGACTGCCCTATCTTTACCTGGGTTATTGGATAGCGGACAGCAAAAAGATGGCCTACAAAAGGCAATTTCAGCCCCTCGAAGCCTATACGCAGGGCACCTGGCAGGTGTTGCCGGCCAACGACCTCTCATGATGTCCGCTACTCCCAACTTCTATTCACCCCTGGCCCTGGCTGGCCTCGCCGGTCTGCTGGGAACGGCTTGGGCGCTGTCTGTCTGGCAAGGCCTTGGCGTAGGTAAGGATCTGCTCTGGTCAGCCCTGCGGGCGACGGTGCAGCTTGGTCTCATGGGCTTCATCCTGGCTTGGCTCTTTCGTCAGGATCAGCCGGCCCTGCTGGTCTCCTTTCTGGTGTTGATGATGCTTCTCGCGGGACGTTTCAATCGGCGTCGCGGTGCGGGCATCCCCCACGCCTACTGGATCGGCGTCGCCAGCATCGCCATCGCCAGCACACTCACGCTGGCCTGGATGCTGATTTCTGGCCTGGTTTTCTGGAAAGGCCAGTCGCTGGTACCCATCGGCGGGATGATCATCGGCAATGCGATGAACGCCGTGTCCCTGGCCTTGAATCGTCTGCGCAGTGAGGTGGATCAACGCGAAGACATGCTTCTGGCCATGCTTGCCCTGGGAGCGACGGAGCGTCAAGCCATGCGCCACCTCTACGCCACGGTGGTGCGCAGTTCGCTGATCCCCACCATCGACAGTCTTAAAAGCGTTGGCATGATCCATATTCCCGGTATCACCGCAGGTATGATTCTGGCGGGCATGGCGCCTGTGGCGGCCGTCTCCATGCAGCTCGTGGTCATGATCATGCTCACGGCTGCCGTGAGCCTCAGCGTGGCCAGTGCCGTTCTGCTGGCCGCTCCGCTGGCCCTGCGTTTTGGCGAAAGCAATCGGGAGCCCGGGTGAATCTTCCGCTCAATCAGCGTTTCCGCGGATTTCTGCCGGTGGTCGTCGATGTCGAGAGCGCAGGCTTCGAGGCCCATCGCCACGCCCTGCTGGAAATAGCCGCCATCGTCATCACACATGCCGATGGACAGTGGCAGCTCGGCCCACGGCACCATTTTCACGTAGAGCCCTTCGCGGGAGCCGAGCTCGATCCCGCGGCACTGGCCTTCAACGGTATCGATCCCTATCAACCATTGCGCGGCGCCCTGCCAGAGGCCGAGGTTTTTGGGACGCTCTATCGCGCCTTGCGTAAAGCCGTCAAGGAGGCCCATTGTCGCCGCGCCGTATTGGTTGGGCACAACGCCCATTTCGATCTGTCTTTCCTGCACGCTGCAGAAAAACGTCTGCGCTTGAAGAACAGTCCTTTTCATCCCTTCAGCGTCATCGATACGGTCTCGTTGGCGGCCCTCGCCCTCGCCGAGACGGTACTGGCAAAAGCCGTGCAGAAAGCAGGCCTCGCCTGGGATGGACGTGAGGCGCACTCCGCACTGTACGACGCCGAGCGCACCGCCGAACTCTTCTGCTGGATAGTCAACCGCTACGATCGTCTCGAGGATGACGCTGGGGCGGCGCTGTCCACCAGCATCTGCTAATTCTGCTAGAATCGAGGTCCTTTGTGGAGGATGCTGGTTTTCCCTTTTTTACGCGCAACTGCGGCGGTCACCGTGCTGGCCGAGCCGTAGTCTGCCTGGAGGATGATTCCGATGCCTTTTCGTTTGCGTATTGAACCCAGTGGCCACGACCTCGAAATCGAGGCCGATGAAACCATTTTGGAGGCGGCATTACGCCAAGGATTCAACGTTCCCTACAGTTGCCGTAGCGGTACCTGTGGTACCTGCAAAGGCCGACTGCTGGACGGTCAGGTAGACTACGGCGATGTGGATGAGACGGTGCTGACGCCGGCGGATCGCGAGAGCGGGCTTGCGCTTTTTTGTCAGGCCATGCCCGTTTCCGATGTTACTGTAGAAATCAAGGAAGTCGGAGCAGCCAAGGGTATCACCATAAAAACCCTGCCTTCTCGGGTACACCGTATCGAGGACCTTGCACCGGATGTGCGGGCGCTTTTCCTGAAGATCCCGGCAACGGAGACACTTCCGTTTCTGCCCGGACAGTATATCGATATTCTTCTGAAGGATGGGGCGCGACGCGGATTTTCATTGGCCAATACGCCCAATGCCGACGGCATTCTGGAGTTGCACATCAAGAGGGTCCCGGGAGGGCGCTTCACGAGCCAAGTCTTCGAGCAGATGAAAGAAAAGGATATCCTGCGCTTCGAGGGTCCGCTGGGTACCTTTTTCATCCGTGAGGAATCGACTCGGCCGCTGCTCATGGCGGCAACGGGCACGGGCTTTGCGCCCATCAAGGGCATGCTCCAGTGGCTGCTTGAACACGGTCAGCAGCGTCCCATACAGCTCTACTGGGGTGTGCGGCATCCCCAGGATTTTTACTATGAAGCGTTGTTACAAGAGTGGACGCAGGCCTTCTCCGATTTCACCGTGCACAAGATCGTTTCGCGTCCCGACGCACAGTGGACAGGAGCACGGGGCTACATTACCGAGCATATACTCCAGGACTTCCCCGATCCCAGTGAATTTGACGCCTATATCTGCGGACACCCGGACATGGTCTTTTCCCTGGCCGATCGTTTGCGCGCGGCCGGGCTGGACGCTGAGCATATATTTGCCGATGCCTTCGTATTTGCCAAAAGCAAATAGGACTGACATAATTCCCGCCATGTTGTAGTGAGCAACATTGACTTACAGCACAGCGGGAGCAAAAACATGGAAACAACGGTCAAAAAGCGGCATCGGCGTACGGCAGAGGAGCGTCTGGCGGATCTCGAGGCAAAGCGGCAACAGACGGAAATGCGTCTGCGTGAGCAGCTGGCCAAGATCGAGGCACAAAAGCGCAGCCTGCAGGAAAATCCGCGTCTGCGGCGGGAGCGTGAGGCACAGCGGCGCGCGCTTCTCGATCGTATTACGCGACTGGTACCGGAGTGGGAGCCGACCCAGATTCTTGCGGCGGTAGCAGAAGTGCGCGATCACAGCGGGGGCAATGAGGCCCAGCTACAAGCCTTGAAAGAACGTGGCGAGCAGCTGATGCAGGAACTCAAGCCGAAGCGTGGGCGCAAGCCGCGCGCGGCATTATAAGCGCGCTCGATAGCGGTCCCGGTTAATGGCAAGCGGTATAGAGGGTTCGTCCATCGGATCGCTCCGACGGGCGCTACCGCACCGCTGAAAAGCAGATCGGAAAACGCACGCAAAGCCCTTGGCCCCTGGCCCAGGGCTTTTGCGTGTTGCTCGGATATTGCTTATCTACTGCGCCAACGTCGTAGGGTAGGAATGCGGTGTGCCATATAGGCGCGGATGTACCACGGGGCATTGCGCTTACGCAGTAGTTGGCGTACCCGAGCCTGCATTTGGTCGAGACTGAGATGGGGATCGCGAAACTCACCATGGTCGTAGCAGTAGCTGCAATACAGGCCGCTGGTAGTGCCGTCGGCCTCGCTGCCGCCGCCTTTTGGATCGTATTGCAGAGGCATGCCGCAGCTCTGGCAGCGTCTTTTCTCCAGTTCCCACTGATGCAGTAACTTTTTCATGAAGGCATTATACATCTTCCGGCGCCGTCAGTTCGAGGGCCTCTATGTAGATGTGCGCCATACCCAGCAGGAAGACCACATTGGGAAGGATGAAGATCAGCGCCGTCGCGACGACGAGTCCCAGCCCCTGGCCTAGGGCAAAAAGCGAGCTACTGGCTGCGTCGGTGCCCGCGGCAAGATGCCCGAGCAGGTCGCCATTGCCCAGCAGTATGTTGAAAAGCTGCATGGCCCAGTCGCCGGGGTCGCGCAATACGCTGGCGAGCAGGGGGAAGGCGCTGCTCATGGCCATGGAGTAGCCGGTGTAGAGGACGACGGAGACGATCAGACCAAGACCCAGGCTGAGAACGGTCAGCAGGAGCATCATCAGCAGTACCGAGCCTGGTTTGCTGTGGGCGATGCCCAAGGTGTGTCTCAGGCTCTTGGCGACCGTTTCGCCATGCCAGAGGGCTGGCCCAGACAGGTTGAAAACGATGATGGCGAGCACGAAGACCACGGCATCGACGACCACCGCGGCGGGGAAAATGCCGATGAAAAGGTAGGGCCCGACCCCAGGTAAGGTACACAGGGCAAAGGCAAGGGTCTCCACCAGGAAAATTCCGAACAGCAGCAGGGCTTCCACCAGTAGCAGGCCAAAGAGGCGGGGCAATACCCGCAACCCGAAACCGAGGCTCGCGAAGATACCGGGTAGTTTTTCGCCGCGCGCCTCAAAGATCAGCACCTTGCCGGCCCCGAGGTAGCCGACCCCGATGCTGGCCAGGAAAAACAAGGCACCCACGAGCACGGGAAATTCCGCGTTCGACCACTGACTGAGCGCTTCCCAGATGGTGAATCCCACGGTCGCCGCCAGGATATACACGAGTATGGGTTGCCACAGGGTGATTCCGCGCAGGGCGCGCAGCAATAGGGTAAAGGAAAGATCGCCTTGGCTGGGTGTGTGCTCAAACATGGTGAATTCCGAGGGAATGGTGGCTAAGAGAGCATAGCAAAATCGGACGCGCCGCGCGCTCGCCCCAGGCCATCGCTGAGCCACGTCTCGCCTTTTGGCGTCCCGACCCGCTGTGGTGCTAAACTATGTCCTTCGACCGTTTGGTCGGTTCACGCTGGAAGCTGAGAGGAAGCGGGATGCACGATGCGGAAATGGATCCCACCGCGGGTGACGGGAGTCGGAGGATTCTCGATGCCGCGGAGGAGTTATTCGCGGATCGCGGCTTCGATGCGGTATCCATGCACGCCATCGCCCAAGCGGCGGGCATAAGCAAAGCCAACATCTATCACTATTTCCCAAACAAGGACGCCCTTTACCTCGCGGTCCTGCGTTCAGCGAGCGAGAATCTGCGCGCCTTGCTGCAGGAAGCCATCAATTCTCACGGCTCCGTCCGCGACATTCTACACCACTTTGCCAACAGCCATCTGCAGGCGCTCCTGAAACGACCGCGCCTGGTGCGCCTGGTCTGGCGCGAGATTCTGGAGAAAGGGGCACCGCGTGCCAAAGAGTTGGCGGAGCAGGGCTTCGGTGAACTCTTCGGTAATCTGGTGGGGCTCATTCGCAGCGGTCAGGAGCGCGGCGAACTGCGGGCCGAAATCGATCCCGCCGTCGCCGCCATCCTGCTCATTGCCGGTAATGTTTTTTTCTTTCAGCATCGGGATACCCTGCGCCATTATCCCGAGGTATCCTTTGTCGGTGATCCCGAAGCGTACGACAGGGCCATGGTCGAGCTTTTGCTGCTCGGGATAGCCGCCCCCAATCCCCCGTCTTGATGGTAGATTCGTGCCCATGAATGGTGTCGTAGACCCTGCGCTGCAGGCGGAAATCCTGGTAGAAGCCCTGCCCTACATGCAACGTTTCCAGGGGGGTACCCTGGTCATCAAATACGGCGGCAATGCCATGACGGAGCCGGCACTGCAAGAGCAGTTTGCCCGCGACGTCACCCTGATGCGCCAGGTGGGTATGAATCCCGTCGTCGTGCACGGCGGCGGTCCCCAGATCGGGCGTATGCTGGAGCGCCTGGGTGTGGCGACCCAGTTTGTGGACGGCATGCGCGTGACGGACTCCGCGACCATGGCGGTGGTGGAGATGGTGCTTGGCGGCATGGTCAACAAGGAAATCGTCCACGCCATCAACCGCGCCGGCGGTCGTGCCCTGGGGCTGACGGGCAAGGACGGTCACCTCATCCGGGCACGCCGTCTGGAACGCGCCGATGGCCGCGATCTGGGCTGGGTTGGAGAGGTGGCGCGCATCGACGCCGAGATTCTGCGTTTTCTCGAGGGGGGGGACATTATCCCCGTGATCGCTCCCATTGGCGTTGGACCGGCAGGCGAATCCTACAACATCAATGCCGACCTCGTGGCAGGCGCGCTGGCGGCCACCCTCAAAGCGGAGAAACTCATCCTCATGACCAATGTGCCTGGGGTACTGGACAGCTCCGGGCAGCTCTGTCCCCGCCTGCGGGCGGCAGAGATTGCCCAGCGCCTCGCCGATGGCAGCATCCATGGGGGTATGGTTCCCAAGGTCCAGTGCTGTCTGGACGCGGTGGCTGCCGGCGTCAAGGCAACCCATATCATCGACGGGCGCGTGCCGCACGCCCTACTGCTGGAAGTCTTTACGCGGGCTGGCGTCGGTACCCTCATCTCCGATCTGGATTGAGGAAGCTCACCGTGCCTCAGGCAAGGTGGTTTCCCGGACTACGCGGACGCATGGCGTCGGCACGCAGCGTTTCCGCGCGCTGCGGTTGGCGGCGGCGTCCAATACCCATCTTTCTCTTCGATCTGGACAACACCCTCTACGACGCCAATTGCCACTGCTTTCCGCGCATGCATGCGTTCATCCACGATTACCTGATGCGGCGTCTGGATCTCGACGAGGCCGGGGCAAGCGCCTTGCGTCAGCACTATTGGCGCCGCTATGGGACGACCCTGGCTGGTCTCATGCGCCACCACGACGTGGATCCTGTGGAGTATCTGGAGGCCATCCATCCACCGGCACTGGCGGCGACGGTCCCGGAAGACGCCGGGCTGCGGCAGTGGCTGCGCCATCTACCCGGCCCCGCCTTCGTCTTCACCAATAGTGTGGCGAGTCACGCCCGCCGCGTCCTCGCGCAGCTGGGAGTGGAAGATCAGTTTGTCGGGATTTTTGACATGCACTTTGCCAGCTACTGTGGCAAACCCGATGCCGAGGTGTATCGCCGTATCCTGCGGGAGCTGCGGGTGCCCAGCTGGCGCTGTATCTTCTTTGACGATAGCCGGGCCAATCTGCGCACGGCGCGCTGGCTGGGTATGCACACGGTGCATATCAGCCGTCGCCGTCACCCTGGCAAAGGTGCCGATCGGGTGCGCACCCCGATACAGTGGCGCCACCAAGGCGGGTAAATACTGTCCCGGCCCAAGTTAGGCCCCGCCGTGAAGCGCACCGTCCCGGGATCGCGGTATCGCCGCTTCAGAGCAGCGGCTGCAGCGCCTTGACCCAGCCCGGCGCGCCACCGGTGTCGATGGTTACCGAGGCGCTGGTGCCGATGTGTAGGGGCTTCTTCGGGTCCGGATCGAGGATGGTGATGCGTACCGGCACGCGTTGGGTGACCTTGACCCAGTTGCCCGTGGCGTTCTCGGGGGGCAGCAGGGAAAAGGCATTACCAGCGCCACCGCTGAGACTGGTGACGACACCGCGAAAGCGGTGGTTGGGATACATGTCGATGTGTACGTCCGCCTTTTGGCCGGGATGCACGCGATTCAGATCCGTTTCCTTGTAGTTGGCCTCGATCCAGTATTCACGGTTGCCGATGAGGGGAAACAGGTCTTGGTTGACGTTGACCACGTCGCCGACGTGAATCTTGTCCACCTTGCTGACCACACCCGTCAGCGGGGCGTAGATGGTGGTTTCGGAAAGATCCAGCTTGGCGCTGCGCACGGCGGCCTTGGCCGCTTGGATACGCGCCTGGTTCAGGGCGAGTTGTGCTTCCTGCGCGGCCAGCGCAGCCCGGTCGGCACTGAGCTTGGCTGCCGCCGCCTTGGCCGTGGTGGCCTCATTGTCTGCCTGTTGCGCAGACATGTACTTTTGCTGCGCCAGGGCTGCCGCCCGCTGAGCATTGCGGGTAGCGTTCTGGTAATTGACCTGGTCCGCCTCGATCTGGGCGCGTGCCTCGGCGATGTTGGCGTGGATGGCCGTGGTCTGGCGCTCTGCCTGGGCGAGCTCGGCCTCGGCACGCTCCAGGGCATAGAGATAGGCGCGAGGATCGATCTTCAGGAGGGGTTGACCCTCGTGCACCACCTGGTTGTCGTGGACGTAGAGGGCAACGATGTGGCCGGTCACCCGCGGCGCGATGTTGACCATGTGTGCATGCACATAGGCGTCGTCGGTACTTGGATAATAATTGGCGATCTGGAAATAGGCGTAGGCGCCAAAGGCGACTACCACGATGATGACCAGGACAATGAAACGCTTCAACCAACGCATGGCTGCCCTCGCTGCAAGTTTTGTCACGGGATACGCTATACTGCCTGCGACCATCGACCGAGAGCGTTCGGCTTTGACAGCTGCCGCGACAGAATCGCATACTGACCGTTCGGTCGATACCATAGCGTAAAGTCGGATTCCCGGCAAGTTCCGTCCGCACCAAAGAAGGAGAAGTGATGAAAAACCCTGTCAAAATTGCCCTGCTTGGAGTCGCTGCCCTGGCTGTCGCGGGAACCGGTTCGGTCTACGCCGAAGGCTTGCACGTCATTCAGGGAGGACCTGCCTATTTCAGTGCGGGGGTGGGTGTATTCAACGGCGTGGGTGTGCGTCCCGTAAGCGGCCCCAATCCGCGCATACCGGAGCTCGATGTGGAGTACCAGAGTGCGTCCAAGCTCTTTGGAATCGGCGCTCTGTACGGCCTGATGGTGAATACCGATGGCGGCATCATGGGCTATACCGGCTTCTATTCCGACATTGCCTGGGATAACGACCACTGGATCCTGACGCCGGTGCTGGGCTTTGGTGGTTACGACAAAGGCCGCGGCAAGGATCTTGGCAGTACCTTCCAGTTTCGTCTGGAGCTCGGTCTTGCCTATCAGTTTGCCAACGGTTCGCGCTTGGGCGTGAAGATTGCCCACATTTCCAATGCCAAGATCGTGCAGCAGGACCCGGGCGAGAACGAGGCGCTGGTGACCTACTCCATCCCCCTGTCCTTCGGCGACCATTCCTGAGCGCTGTTGCCGGGGAAGGCAAATCCGTTCCTCCCCCGCGCAGCTCAGCTTGCTGGATGCAGTCCCAGACGGGTGAAAAGCTGCTGATCGCGGCTCGGCTCGGCGTTGTGGGTGGTGAGCAGACGCTCCCCCAGGAAGATGCTGTTGGCCCCGGCGAGGAAGCACAGGGCTTGGAGACTGTCGCTCATCCGCTCGCGCCCGGCAGCAAGACGCAGGTAGCTTGCCGGAAAGAGCAGTCGGGCGACGGCGATGGTACGGACGAACTCGATCTCATCCACCGCCGGCGCGTGCTCCAGGGGTGTCCCGGGGATGGGTACCAGGGCGTTGATGGGGATACTCTCGGGCGCTGTCGGTAGCTTGGCCAGTTCCTGCAGCAGGCGGGCACGATCGCGGCGGCTTTCACCAAGGCCGAGGATTCCGCCGGAACAGACCTTGATGCCAGCGTTGCGGACCGCCTCCAGGGTGTCCAAGCGCTCTTGATAACTGCGGGTGTGGATGACCTCACCGTAGAATTCCGGTGAGGTGTCGAGATTGTGGTTGTAGTAATCGAGGCCGGCCTCGGCCAAGCGTTGGGCTTGCTGTGCGTTGAGCATGCCCAAGGTCACGCAGGTTTCCAGGCCGAGCTCCTTCACCGCGCGAACCATGAGCGCAACCCGCTCCAGATCGCGGTGGTGGGGACTGCGCCAGGCTGCCCCCATGCAAAAGCGCTGGGCGCCTCCGGCCTTGGCCTGGGCAGCGGCTTCCCGCACCGCCTCCACCGACAACAGATCCGTAATGGCCAAGGTATCGCTCTGATGGTGAACGCTCTGGGCGCAGTAGCCGCAGTCCTCCGGACAGTTACCCGTCTTGATGGAGAGCAGGGTGGAATGTTGCAGGGCGTTGGCATCGAAATGTTGCCGGTGCACCTGCTGAGCCTGAAAGATCAGGTCGTTGAAGGGCAGTTCGAAGTATTCGAGGATCTGATCAAGGTTTGGGGCGGTGGCGGTGGTCATGGGGCTCCACGGGGGCAGACTGAGACAAAAGAAGATCCAGCAGTTGTCGCTGGTGGGAACAAAGTTCGCTCAAGACCAGGACCTTGCGCCGGGAGTGGGTGCCGTGACGCAGTACGACCTGCCCGGGTCCAAGATCGAGACGACGCGCGAGAAAGGACAGCAGCGCGGCATTGGCGGCTCCGTCCACGGCGCGGGCGCGGAGGCGGATCTTGAGGGCATCACCGTGGTAGCCCACCACGCAGTCGTCCCGCGCGCCCGGTTGCACCTGCACGGTGAGCGTACCCGCCGCCGAGCCGCTGGGACGCCAGGGCGTTTGCATCGCCGGGCAGCACATGGTGTCAGCCACCCAAATTGAGAATGGCACGCACCAGCAAGCCCTTCAGAAGCTCGATGAGCAACATGGCGATGAAGGGGCTGATATCGATGCCGCCGAAGAGCGGTACGACCCGTTGAATGGGGTAGAGGATGGGTGCGGTGACCCGGTCCAAAAAGCGGACGATGGGGTTGTAGGGATCGGGATTCACCCAGGAGAGGATGGCGCGGATGAAAATGGCCCAGAAGAGCAGGGTCAGGATGAGGCTCGTCAATTGCGCAATGCTGACGCTGAGATTGCTGATCATTGGTTATGCTCCTCGGTCATCTGGGCCAGTGCACGACCGCGGTCGACGGCGGCCTGGACGGCGCGCTGGGCCAGGGCACGCAATCCCTCCTCCCAGACCGCCAGCGCGGCCGCCGTGGTCCCGGCTGGGCTAGTCACCTGATGCCGCAGGTTGGACGGTGCCATCTGCGCTTCCTTGGCCAGGCGCGCAGCGCCCAGCACCGTCTCTTGGGCCAGGATGCGGGCCGTGGCGCGTGGCAGACCCTGGAAGACGCCGGCATCCTCCAGGGCCTCCAGGAAGAGGAGGACGTAGGCTGGGCCGCTGCCGGCCAGGGCGGTTGCGGCGTCCATGAGTCCCTCATCCTCCAGCCACAGGCAGCGGCCGACAGCGGCGAGGATGGCCTCGGCCGCCGCCCGCTGTTCCGCCGTCACGGAGGCATCGGCATAGAGGGTCGTCATCCCGGCGCCGATCTGGGCCGGGGTATTGGGCATGCAGCGCAGGACCGGCACTTTGGGTCCCAAAAGCCGCTTCAGGCTGGCACTGGTCACCCCGGCGGCAAGGGATAGGAAGATACCTGGACCGGCCTCCAGCGCGGCGCGCCAGCTCGGCAGGATCGTCCCGATCTGCTTGGGTTTGGCGGCATAGACGACCGTGGCGTCGGCGGCGACGGGCACGGCCTCGGCAGCCCGGCTGATGACACCGAATTCACGCGCCAGGGCCTCGCGGCGCTCCAGATGTGGGGCGTGTACGGCGATGTCGCCACCGGCGATCCCGCGGCGGCGCAGGCCGGCAATGATGGCGCGCGCCATGTTGCCGGCGCCGATGAAAATTATTCGCGGTTCGCTCACCTGGTCTCCTGTGATCTGGGGCCGAAAATGGCCGTGCCTACGCGGATCTGGGTGGCGCCCATAGGCAGAGCCCGAGCATAGTCCGTCGAGGTGCCCATGGAAAGGGTATCGATGGCCTGCTTCGGAAAAGTATCTTGCAGAAGTTGAAAGGCCGCTGCCATGGTGGCGAAGTCGGCATCGGCCTGCTCGGGTTCGGGGCGAACCAGGGCCATGAGGCCACGCAGCCGCAGGTGCGGCAGGGTGACGATGGCGCGCGCCAGGGATTCCAGGGCGTCCAAGCCGACCCCACCCTTGCTGCTCTCGCCTCCGGCATTGACCTCGATGAGCACATCGAGGGGTGGCATGCCCGCCCGGGCATGGTTGAGTCGCTCGGCGACGAGGGCACGATCGATGCTTTCCACCCACTGAAAATGACGGGCGATGGCGAGGGTCTTGTTGCGTTGGATGCGGCCGATGAAATGCCAGACGATACCGTCGAGGTCGGCGAGGGCTTTCTGTTTGTCCAGAGCCTCTTGCAGATAGTTTTCGCCAAAGTGGCGCAGACCAAGACCGTAGGCCAGACGCAGACGGGATGCTGCCACCCCCTTGCTGACCGCCAGCAGGCGCACCGTGGGGTATGCCTGCAAGGTCGCCTGCAGGGTACGCAGGCGCGGCAGCATAATGTCTGGGACGGCTTGGGCGGATTTCATAAGCTCGACTATATTAGTCCCCATGGCGTCGTAACCCAACTAGTCGCTCCACACCCTCTGGAGAATCGCCGTGGATATCACCGAACTGCTGACTTTTGCCGTCAAGAACAATGCCTCCGACACCCACATGTCCGCCGGCTTGCCGCCCATGTTGCGCATCCATGGCGACATCCGCCATCTCAATGTCGAGCCCCTGGACGCCAAGACGGTACACGCCATGATCTACGACATCATGAACGATGCCCAGCGCAAATGGTTTGAAGAAAATCTCGAGATCGACTTCGCCATCGATCTGGCCGGGGTGGCGCGCTTCCGTGTCAATGCCTTCAATCAGGACCGTGGGCCGGCGGCGGCCTTCCGCACCATTCCCGCCAAGGTGCTGAGCCTCGAGGATCTGAATGCGCCCAAGGTCTTCAAGGATATCATCAACGTTCCACGCGGTCTGGTCCTGGTGACGGGGCCCACGGGATCGGGCAAATCCACGACCCTGGCCGCCATGGTCGATCACATCAACCAGCAGCGTGCCGACCACATCATCACCATCGAGGATCCCATCGAATTCCTCCACACCCCCAAAAAATGCCTCATCAACCAGCGCGAGGTGGGGCCACATACCCACTCCTTTGCCAATGCCCTGCGCTCGGCCCTGCGTGAGGATCCGGACGTCATTCTCGTGGGCGAGTTGCGCGATCTGGAGACCATGCGCCTGGCCCTTACCGCTGCGGAAACCGGCCACGTCGTCTTCGCGACCCTGCACACGAGCTCGGCGCCGAAAACCATCGATCGTATCGTCGACTCCTTCCCCGGCGGCGAGAAGGACATGGTGCGGGCCATGCTGTCGGAGTCCCTGCGCGCGGTCATCTCCCAGACCCTCCTCAAAACGGCGGATGGCAAGGGCCGAGTGGCCGCCCACGAAATCATGATTGCCAACCCGGCCATCCGCAACCTCATCCGCGAAAACAAGATTGCGCAGATGTACTCGGTGATTCAAACCGGTCAGAATCAGGGCATGCAGACCCTGGATCAGTGTCTTGCGGACCTCGTCCGCGCCCACCGTATCACCCGCGAGGAGGCGCTTCGGCGGGTGCAGAACAAAGACAGCTTCGCTGCCGTCGCCTGAGGTGCAGGATGGCCGCCCTCGAACAGTTGCTGCAATTGATGGTGCAGAAGAACGCCTCGGACCTGTATCTCACCGTCGGTGCTCCACCCACCCTGAAGATCGACGGTCGCGCGGTTCCCATCGGTCAGGAGGCCCTGCGGCCCGGCCAAACCTTGGCCCTGGCCAAGGAGATCCTGGGTCTGGAGCGTCTGCAGGAGTTCCAGCAGGAAAAGGAGGTCAACATGGCGATCTCGGCCAGTGGTATCGGCCGTTTTCGCGTCAATGGCTTCTTCCAGCGTGGCGAGCTGGGTTTCGTGCTGCGCGCCATCAAGACCGACATCCCCACCCTTGAGCAGCTGAAGATGCCCGACGTGCTCAAGAGTCTCGCTATGTCGGCGCGGGGACTGGTGCTTTTCGTGGGGGCAACCGGTTCGGGCAAGAGTACCTCCCTTGCGTCCATGATCCAGTATCGTAACCAGAACTCCCCCGGGCACATCCTCACCATCGAGGACCCCATCGAGTTCCTGCATAAGAATTACCAATCCATCGTCAATCAGCGGGAAGTGGGCATCGACACCCTGAGCTACGAAAATGCCCTGGAAAATGCCCTGCGCGAGGCCCCGGACGTCATCCTCATCGGCGAAATCCGCAGCCGCGACACCATGGACCACGCCATTGCCTATGCTGAGACGGGCCACCTCTGTCTGTCGACCCTGCACGCCAACAACGCCAACCAGGCCATCGAGCGCATCATCAATTTCTTCCCCGAGGACCGCAAGCGCCAGGTGCTGATGGATCTCTCCCTCAACCTGCGCGCCGTGATATCCCAGCGACTCCTGCCCCTCAAGGATCGGCCGGGACGGATGGCGGCCATGGAGATTCTGATCAATACCCCAGCCATCGCCGATCTGATCTACAAGGGCGAGGTAGGCCTGCTCAAGGACGCCATGGCACGCACCAACGATGTCGGCATGCAGACCTTTGACCAGTCCCTCCTGAAGCTCTACATGGACGGTCTGATCCATTATGAGGACGCTCTGCGCGGGGCGGACTCGCAGAATGACCTGCGCCTTGCCATCAAGATGGAATGCCTGCGTCGTGGCCTCGAGGATCCCGGCGCGCAGAGCGATGGCGAACGGCAGTGGCGTATCCAGAGCTGATAGCCGATCCCATTGTGCTCCGGTTACTTGGCCTCCTGACCTGGGCGGTGCTCCTCGCCTGGCTCGTGCTCTATTTTGGCCGGGGGCACTTCTGGCGTTGCAGCGAGCGTCTGGCGGCGGTGATCGCGCCACCCCCCCAGTGGCCAGCGGTGGTGGCGGTGGTCCCCGCACGCAACGAGGCCGCGGGTATCGGTCCCTGCGTCCGCAGCATCCTGAGCCAAGACTACCCCGGCAGTCTGCACCTGATCGTGGTGGACGATCAGAGTAGCGACGACACCGCCGCACTGGCGCGACAGGCGGCGGCAGCCGTAGGGGCCAGCCACCGCCTGCAGGTGCTGCGCGGTCAGGATCTACCACCGGGCTGGGCGGGCAAGGTCTGGGCTCAGTCCCAAGGAGTGGCGGCAGCGGGTGATGTGCCCTGGCTCTGGTTTACGGATGCCGACATCCAGCACGGAGAGACGGTGCTCCGCCGTCTGGTGGCCAAGGCCGAAGGGGAGCAGCGGGTATTGGTCTCGCTGATGGTGGAGCTGTCCTGCCAGAGCTTTTGGGAGCGCCTTCTGATCCCGGCCTTCGTCTTCTTTTTCCAGAAACTCTATCCCTTTGCCTGGGTCAATGACGCGCGACACCGCCTCGCCGGTGCAGCCGGTGGCTGCATGCTGCTGCGCCGCGACGCCCTGGAGCGTGCCGGAGGCCTCGCGCGCATGCGCGCTGCCCTCATCGACGATTGCACCCTGGCGGGCCTGCTGAAGCCCATGGGAGCCATCTGGCTTGGCCTCACCCACGACAGCCGCAGCCTGCGCGCTTATTCACGGCTCGACGAGATCTGGTCCATGGTCGCCCGCTCGGCCTATGTGCAGTTGGAGCAGAAGCCCAGCCGCCTACTGCTGGCAGTGACGGGGATGACCCTCCTCTATCTCTGGCCGCTTCTGGCCCTGCTCTACGGAGTACTCACGCAGGTCTGGTGGTTGTGGCTACCCGCCGCCGTGGCCCTTCTGCTCGCCTGGCGCATGTATGTGCCGATGCTGCGTTTCTACTCCTTACCCTGGTGGTGGGGTGCCAGCCTCTTTCCCGCCGCCTGGCTGTATACCCTCATGACCGTCGACTCCGGACGCCGCCATTACCTGGGAAGGGGCGGCGCCTGGAAGGGGCGGCACTACTCCTGACAGCTCGACCTCGGTGCGCCAAGAGCCCAGCTCGGATCACCTCCGACGAAGAATGGCCGATGCCCCAGACTAGCCGCGGTAGTGCAAAAGGTAACGCCACTCGAAGGCGCGTTTGGCGAGGTGCCACAGGGGGCTCGGGATGACCCGCGCCTGCTCCGGGCTACGGTAGACCATGAAGGCGTTGTCGATGCCATCGACGATACACACCAGTTCATTTTTGAAGCGCTTGTCCGGCGCCTCGCCGCGCAGGTACCGGACGATGTTGTGCGCCGCCGTTTCCGCCTGCAGGTCGGCAGCATGGCCCTGCTTGGGTAACCAGTCCGGGCTGCCCTCGTAGGCACCGGCATCGCCTACGACATAGACTCCGGGAAAGCCCACCACCGCACAGTGGCCATCGGCCTGGATAAAACCGCCGGGAGACAGGGGCAGGCCACTGGGCAGGGCAAATTCTGGTCCCGTCATTCCCGGCATGAAGAGGATGAGGTTGGCGGGAATGGTGCCGCCCTCCGTCTCTACCTTTTGGGCGTCGAAGGAAAGGATTTTGTGGCCCAGATGGGTGTGAATCCCACGCCTTTCCATCTCCGCCAAAAGGCCAGATACCGCTGCCGAACCCAGCCGATTACCGGGCTCGCGCATGGGATTGAAGAAATGCAGGCGGATGGCGTCACGCCGACCGCGTCGGCGCAGCCAGGTATCGATACCAAAGAGCAGTTCGAAGATGGGTCCACCGCGAACCGCGCCGGGTTCCGCCGGGTTGCCGGCGAAACCGAAGGCGATATCGCCTTCCTCCAGAAGGGCCAGGCGGTCGCGAATCTGTTCCGCTGCCTCGATACCATCGCAGATGGCGAGGCCATGCTCGATCCCGGGGAGCTTGCGCAGGGAGCGCCCGCCCGTGGCAATGAGCAGAACATCGTTGTCGATCTCCTCGCCTTGGTCACTGCGCACCTTTCGTCCCTGCGCCTCGATGGCCGTCACGCGCCCGGCGTGGAAGTGGATGCGGTTGCGACGGAAGAATGCGTCCAGATCGACGCGCAGTTCAGGCCCCTGGCGCAGGCCCGTGGGCACCCAGATAAGGCTCGGGTAGTAAACGAATTCCGCGCGCGGGGCGAGCAGATGGATTTCGGCGTCCGGCAGCTGCCGGCGCAGGTGACGGACGGCGGTGAGGCCGCCGAAACCGGCTCCCAATATGGTGATTCTGGTCATTTTTCATCCTCCGGTGACCTGTGGATTCCGCCCGGTATGCGCAGATTCCGAGCATCCAATGCGGATGACGCAGGCTTGCTTCCTCAGTATATACCGCGCTCGCGCAATGCGCCGCGGGCGCGGCCAGGGATGCTCACACCAGCACGCGTCGATAGTCCTCGGGAAGGGGGCTCGCCTCCTGTGCCTGGGCAAAACCCCGCGCCGAGAACAGACTGACGATCTGGCCGTGCGCCTGAATGAGGCGCACGACATTGGGGTCGTCGCTGCACTCTTCCACCAGAACGCCATTGGGCAGGAGGGTGACCTCCATCTGTACCTTGTCGTGCTGCGCGAAGAGTTCGGCGAAGGCGGGATCCCAAAAACGCAGACCAAAGTTTTCCTGCAGACGCCGATGCATGCTGGGCACGTGGTCGTGCAGCAAGCCCACCACCTCGGGGTTTTCCGAAGTGGTCAGACTGCGGATGCCCGACTCGGTGCGATGCAACTCCCGCCGGATCTCCGCGTGCAGGGCCAAGAGACGATGGAAAACCTCCTGATCGTGCTGGTGCCGCGCCTGTTTTTCGCCGCCCGTGGCTACAGCGAGGCCGCGCCCGCCGCGGCGACGATCTGCCGGAAATGGGGGGGTATCGTCGGATTCATTCATGTGGATTGCTCCCGATGTCGTCGCGGCCGCAGCGCACATTGGCGGGGACCGCTACGTGGATGTGTTTGGGTTGGGCCAGATCCAGGGAGCCCATGAGTGCAATGAACTCTTCCCTGGACTTTCCCGCCAGACGCGGATTACTGCGTTTCTCTTCGGCGATACAACTGACCCAGCGCCCGTGATAGTCGTGCCCGGGATAGACCAAGGTCTCTTCGGGCAAGGTGAACAGTTTCTGAGTGATGCTGTCAAAAAGGGTACCCGCATCGCCGCCCTGAAAGTCGGTACGCCCGCAGCCGCCAATGAGCAGAGCGTCGCCCGTGAATACGCGATCGTGCCAGCGATAGCTCACGCAGCCCGGCGTGTGGCCGGGTGTTGCCAGTACGCGGATGACATCGTCTCCGAGGACCAGGAAATCTCCGTCTTCCACCTTGCGGTCGGCACAATCGGCTCCCGCGGCGGCAGAGATGACGACCTCGGCGCGACTCAGGGCGCGCAGATCCCCGGCAGCGCTGACGTGGTCCGCATGGACGTGGGTTTCCAAAGCGTAGCGCAGGGTCAGGTCGTGTTCTTGCAGGATGCGCAGAATCGCGTCGCTATGCCCCTTGACGGCGTCGATGACCACGGCTTCGCGCCAGGTCAGATCGCCCAGGATGTAGGTGTAGGTGCTGCTCTCGGTGTCAAAAAGCTGCTTGAAAAACATGATGACGGCTCCTCTCGTCGCAGTGGTATCCGGAATCCACCCGTTTTGCGTCCAGACTAACCGGCGAGGCGGTCCCATGCATTGATATTTGTCAAAGTAGATCGATTTTATCGGGTATTGCCGAACCGGCCCCTTCAGGACGCGCCGACTGCGCCCAAGGCCTTCGGGTCGAGGATCTCCAGTTCGCCCCGGGATTCCCGCAGCCAGTTGCGACGCTTGAAGTCCGCCATGATCCGACTGACGTGCTCGGTGCTTAGTCCCAGGAATTCGCCAAGATCCTGGCGGGTGAGGGGGAAGGGCAGGCTGCGCCGCTGCGGATAAGCCTGCGCCCATTGCAGCAGGAAGGTAGCCAGCCGCGCCTCGGCCCGGCGTGTGCCCAGATCGACGATACGATTCTCGGCCTCTTCCAGTGCGCGCTGCCAGCGGCGAAAGATGGCCTCGCGCACGGCCGGCAAGCGCTGGGACAAGAGGTCTAGCTCGCGCAGGTCGAGACGGCACAGCTTGACCGTCGACAGGGCGATGGCCGTGTGCTGGTGTTGCTCCCGGTGCAGTCCCTCAAAGCCGAACAGATCACCGTGATGCAGCAGGCGAACGATCTGGGCACGACCATCGGCCAAGGATTTGACGAGCTTTATGGCTCCCTCGCGCAAGGTATAGGCATGGCTGGCGCTGTCGCCTTCCCGATAGATGGTGGTTCCGCCCACAAACTCCAGGTCGATCACGTCCATGCCCAAGGCACAGAGTTCCTCACCGCTCAAACCGGCGAATATGCTGCGCGCACGCATGGCACAGCGCAGACAGTTGGACTTTTTTGCCCCTTCCTCGGCCACCACGCTCAGCCTGGGCGCCTGCGAAAGCGTAGATCGAAAACCTGGTGCCCCAGCGCCGCTCCCCGACGTTCGAAGCGTGTCGGAATGCGATTTTCCGGAGGCGGGCTGAACCCCCCTCCCGGCGCGAGATTCTCGAGGGATGGGGTGGTGTCGAGCACGGTCAGCGCGTGCTGGGCATAGGGTTCCCAGTCCGTCGCAAACTGCAACTCGCCGCCGGGGACGAGGAGATCTGCCAGGCGTTTCGCCGATGCTTCCTGTAACAGACGGCGCTTGTGGTGGCGCTTCTTCGGCCAGGGATCGGGGAACTGAATGACGATGAGGGAGAAAAGCGCCGGCGGCAGCGTCTCGATCCAGGCCATGGCATCCCCGTGGAGTACCCGCACATTGTCGATGCTCCCCGCCTCCAGACGCTGGAGCAGGGCGCCCACGCCGGGGGCGTGCACCTCGGCACCGATACAACCCCAGTCGGGATGCTGGGCGGCAAAATGGGCAAGGTGCTCGCCATTGCCGAAACCGATCTCCAAAGCCAGAGGCCTTTTGTCACCCCAGGGGCAGGTCCAGGCCCGCTCCGGCGCGATGGCCCAGCGCGGCAGCAGCTCGGCCAGAGCGCGTCGCTGTGCCTTGGTAAATCGACCCTGGCGCAGTACGAAGCTGCGCAGCGGACGGTGACCCTGCCCGGGCCCCGGGACATCTGGCTTGAGAGAAATGGACATGCAAGGCATTATAGCGAGTTTGGAAAAAAGGCCTAAAGGAGGCAGGCATGCAATCCCCCCTGCTGGGTTTGGTCATGGGTAGCCAGAGCGACTGGGAGACCCTGCAGGCTGCGGCCGAGCACCTGGAGGCCCTGAAGATCCCCTTTGAAGCGCGGGTGGTTTCGGCGCATCGCACTCCCGATCTGCTCTTCCAGTACGCCGAGACGGCGGCACAGCGAGGGCTCACCGCCATCATCGCCGGTGCTGGGGGCGCTGCGCACCTGCCGGGCATGCTCGCCGCCAAGACCGTGGTTCCGGTACTGGGTGTGCCCGTTCCTTCGCGGCATTTGCAGGGGCTGGATTCCCTGCTCTCCATTGTCCAGATGCCCAAAGGTGTACCGGTGGCCACCTTCGCCATCGGCCGGGCAGGAGCCGCCAATGCCGCTCTCTTTGCTGCGGCGATGCTGGCGCCGGCGTATCCCGCCATCGCCGCTGCCTTGGCGGAGTTCCGTCGGCAGCAGGAAAGCGCCGTTCTGGCCGCCACCGTGCCGCCGCCCACGCTGCCATGATTCGGGGCGGCCAAACCCTGGGTGTGCTGGGCGGCGGGCAGCTCGGCATGTTCTTCGTCCTGGCGGCGCAGCGGCACGGCTATCCCGTCTGGGTGCTCGACCCCGACCCCCACTGTCCCGCCGCCCGTACCGCCGCCCGTCACCTCTGTGCCCCGCTGGACGATCCGGTGGCCCTGGAGGAGTTTACTCGCGGCGTTGCTGCCGTCACCGTGGAATCGGAAAACATCCCGGCGGCGGCCCTGGCCCACTGCGCAGCGTGGATGCGCCCGGGTCCCGAAGCGGTGCGTATCGCCCAGGATCGTCGCCTGGAAAAATCCTTCCTCCGAGATCTCGATCTTCCCGTGGCACCCTTCATCGCGCTGGATGCTGGCACTCCACTGCCACCCGTGACGGACGATTTCCCCTTCCCTGCCCTCCTCAAGACAGCGCGCTGGGGCTACGATGGTAAAGGCCAGGAGACGGTGGTCTGCGGCGAGGATCTGGCCGCTGCGTGGCAGGCCCTGGGCACCGTGGATGCGGTCCTCGAGGCGCGTGTCGATCTCGCGGCCGAGTTTTCCATTCTGCTGGCGCGTGGCGAGGACGGCATGGTGGTGTTCTACCCGGCAGCGTACAACTATCACCGCGACGGCATACTGGATCTCACCCTGGTCTGCGACACAGAGCCCACCGCCATGGAGTCCGAGGCGCGCCACATGGCCCTGCGGATTGCCGAAGCCCTCGACTACATCGGTGTTCTCGCCGTGGAGTTCTTTGTCGATGGTCACGGGGAGATACTGGTCAACGAACTGGCCCCCAGACCGCACAACAGTGGCCATTTCAGTCTCGATGCCAGCATCCACAGTCAGTTCGACCAGCAGCTTCGCTGTCTCTGCGGCTTACCTCTGGGCGACACCCGCCTGTTGAGCCCCGTAGCGATGATGAATCTGCTGGGCGATCTCTGGACCCCGCAGGAGCCGGATTGGTCCAGCGTTCTCGAGCATCCGCAGACCAAGCTCTGGCTCTACGGTAAACGGGAAGCCCGCCCGCGGCGCAAGATGGGCCATCTGACGATCCTCCCTGAGCATTCCCATGCCATCGCCAAGACCGTTGCGGCATTGCGCCGCAGTCTTGCCCTACCGGATCTGCCGCCCCTCGGATTCCTCCCGGAATGTGCCGACCAAGGGCTTTTGCCAACAGCTCCACACCGCCCAGAGCACGAGTAGCGCCGCAAGCAGGAAAAAGAGCAGGCTCCAATGGGTGACGGGCCAGCCCAACCAGCGTGCCTGCCCGGCTACGGCACAGGAGCCCCTGCCCGCCAAGGCGGCGGCCAGAGAGCCCGCCAGGGTTCCCGGTGCAAAGCTCGACGCGGGTAGCAGCTGCACCGCCGTGCAGGCACGAACCCGGCTTGCGGCGGCCGCTGCCAGGTGCCACTGCCAACCGGCCAGTCCCGCGCCCCCCAGGCTCACCACGATAGCGCCGATCCAGCTGGCACGACGCCAGGTCCATGATCCCGGCAGACCGAGCAGCAGCAGGACAATCAGGAGGATGGCCGCTAGGCGTTGATAGATGCAGAGGCCGCAGGGCTGGACACCCTGGTGAAATTGCAGCCAGAGCATGATTCCCAGAGCAAAGGCCGCCATCGCCGCAACGGTGGCGGCCACGACGGAGGGTCCGCGGCCCCTTAGTTTGATCCGGTCAAGGCCTTCCATTGCCGATGACTGGGTAGACCGATGACATAGTGGACGACTCCCTTGTGACGGTAGACCAGAAACGGCACCGTCGCCGACTCCTCCCCGGCCGAGGCCAACTCCGGCAGCAGGGACTCCTTGCCCTGGAGGAAATTGTAGTTCCGGTCGAGAATGGGGCGCATTTTGGCAAGGGTCGCCGCATTGGCCAAAGGCGCCGCCCCCTCGGGTTTACCGTCCCGGATGGCGAAGCCGTCTTCGTTGGCTTTCAGTGCCTGGAGCGGATCCTTAGCCGCCAGGATGGAGGCCGCCTTGGCCGCACTGCTGGCCGTGAGGTAGCCCACCAAAACTACCCGCAAGCGCAGTTGTCTGGCTGCGACAGGGTTCTGCAGCCAGGCAAAAAGCTCGTGACAGTAGGGACAATTGGGGTCCATGAAGAGATAGACCACCGGCCCGCGCTCACCCTCGGCAATGTAGTGGGTGTGTTCCAGGGCCTGCCAGAAACTCTCGTCCGCGTCCGTTTGCGGCTTGGCCTGTGCGCTAGCCCATGGTGCAAGGAAAGATATCAGGCACAGAGTCAACAGGGCGCTCGCCCATAGGGCAGGTCTACTTGGGACGCGGATCTTCACGGTTGGATCTTCTCCTTGTCAATGCGCAGCAGGCTGATGCGTCGGCGGCTATAGAGTTCGTAGCCGGTGTAGAGTTCCCTCATCTGGATGCCCTTCGGTAGCTCCCGCCGCAGCGCCGACACATCTTCCTGTGGTGTCACCAGAAAAAGCGGTCCGGGATGGCCGCGGAGAATCTGCGGTACCTGGGTCTGTGGGGCATCGAGATCCGTCGCCGTCATCGCGCCGCGGCCGGCATAAAAGAGAAAGCTCGGTTCCCACCAGCGCCAGGTAGCCAGGCTGTAGGGCCTGGAACCCTCCAGGTGGCGGACGAGGTACCCCATGGTGACCGAGGGTTTCAGCGCGTCCAGGGAGGGCATGGCCAGGAGCACGAGACACAGAGTGAGGCCAACGGCGGCCGCGCCGAGACTCGCGATAACCCCCCAGAGCCGGCGTCCCTGCACGAAGACCAAAGCAAGCAAAGCTCCCAGGAGATAGGGCAAGCCGAGGTAAGCCACCGAACCCAGGGGCGGGATGTCCTTGGGCACGAGCCAGGCGCCCAGCCCCACCAGAACAAGACCCACCGTTGCCAGCAGCGCGAGGGAGGTGCGCAAGCCCCAAGGTCCAAGGGGACGCTTGCTGGTCAGGGCAAGGCGAAAGCGCCAGGCCAGCAGGGCCAGGAGGGGTGGATAGGCTTCCCAGACGTAGTTGGGCAACTTGGTGGCGCCGAGGCTGAAAAAAGCGATCCACAACCCCGCCCAGAGCCAGAAAAAGGCCTGGACGGGTTGTGCAAGGATCATTCCCCGCCGCTGCCGCCAGCCCTCGGCCAGGGCCTGGGGGAGGAAGACCGACCAGGGCAAAAGGCCGAGGAAGGTCGTCAGCAGGTAGTAGTAGATGGGACCACGATGTCCCTGCATGGCCGCCGTGTAGCGGCCCACATTCTGGGCATCGATGAAGCGCAGGTCCCAGGCCCAGTGGGTGGCAATGCCTACGGCCAGATACCAGGGCAAAGCGATGACGAGAAAGAGCGGCACACCAAGGGTGAGCCGACCTTCCCGCCACAGGTGGGGGAGCTCGCGACGTAAAAGGAGAAAAACGGTGATGATGAGGCCGGGCAGGAGAAAAGCGATGGGCCCCTTGGCCAGCGTGCCCAAGCCCATGGCGGCGTAGGCCAGGAGATAATGGCCTAGACGTCCCTTGGGCCGCAGATAACCGTGCAGCCAGGACAGCAGGCTCACGGTCACGAAAAAAATGAGCAGAGGATCGGGCACCGCTGCCCGGAAAATGATCTGGCTATGCAGGGCCGTGGCGGTAAAAAGACCGGTGAGCAGCGCCGCCTCATCCCCCAGAAAGGGCCGCAGGGCGAACATCAGATAGAGCACCAACAGCGCGCCCAGGGCCACCGAACCGACGCGCAGTCCCCAGGAGTTCATACCCAAGAGGCGCACGCCCACATCCATCAGCCAATAGTTGAGGATGGGCTTGTCGGGACGCAGATGGCCATTGAAGGTGGGCACCACGAAATCGTGGTGCACGATCATTTCTTTCAGGGATTGGGCATTGTTGGGTTCGTCGATATCCCAGAGACTCGCGTCGCCTGTGTGAAAGGCCAGCAGCCAAAAGGCAAAAAGAAAAATAAGGGCAGCCTGAACCGTGAATCCGCCTTGCCAACGCTCAGAGCTCACGGGCGCCCCCTTTCAGGATCCGCGCCTTATCCCGCTGCCATTCCCGCTCCTTGATGCTGGCGCGCTTGTCGTGGGCCTGTTTACCCTTGACGAGCGCAATCTCGATCTTAGCGCGCCCCGTCTTCCAGTACATGGCCAGAGGCACCACGGTGTAGCCCTTGCGTTCGATGGCACCGATGAGGCGATTGATCTCCAGCCGATGCATGAGGAGTTTGCGCGTGCGCGTCGGATCCGGATGGATGTGGGTGCTGGCGGTGGGCAAGGGGCTGATGTGCGCGCCCAAGAGCCACAGTTCACCCTGCTTCACCACCACGTAGCTGTCTTTGAGGTTCAGACGCCCGGCCCGCAGGGACTTCACCTCCCAGCCTTCCAAGGCGATGCCGGCCTCGAAACGCTCTTCGATGAAATACTCGTGTTTCGCCTCGCGGTTGAGGGCGATGGTGCTGCTCATGGGTGTCTCCCGTGCAAGGGCGCATTGTAACCAAAAATGTCCGCCCGCGAAGTGCTGGTAACCGCCGCCGGGATCGACCGGTGACGACGGCGCTAGCCAGGCCTGCCCAGGCTCCGGTACTTTGGTTAGCATGGCACGGTACAGGCCCGGAGACCCCATGTCCAAGCACCTACCCCGACCCCACAGGCTTTGGCCCCTGCCGCCCTGGCTACCCCTGAGCGACTTGGTTCTGCTCACGGAAATGGAGCACATCGCCAATTGGCTGGAACTGACCCTGGCTCGGGCACGCCACGAGATCCTTCTGGAAAACTATATCTTTCAAGCCGGAGTCTGGCCAGAACGGATCTTTCGCATCCTCCTGCGCCAAGCCCGGGCCGGTCTGCGTGTGCACCTCACTCTGGACGCTCTGGGCAGCCGCGAGTTTCCAACACGCTGGGTGCGTGAACTGGAGGCCGCGGGCGCCGTTTTGCACTGGTACCACCGTCTCTCTTTGCGCGGTCTGGAGGGTCGCCTGCGGCGCACCCATCGGCGTCTCGTTCTGGTGGATGGATACTGTCTCGCCGTTGGCGGGTTTGCTATCAGCGACGCCTGGCTGTCCGGACATCCCGGCAGTCGTCCCTATCGCGACGTACTCCTGGCCGGGATGGGAGCCATCGCCGAGCGCGGACGCGCGCTTTTTGCCACCGGTCTGCATCCCGATCTCGGCCAAGCCGAAAACTCGTCCCCAGCCAAATCGGGTTCCTGGGGCGAAGCGCGCCTGTTGGCCGGCAATCCGCCGCGGCGGATGAACGTGCGGCGCCGCTACATGGCGGCCTTCAAGGGGGCACGGCAGAGTCTCTGGATCGCCACGCCGTATTTCAACCCCGATCCCAGGGTCCTCTCCCTCCTGTATGGAGCGGTGCGCCGCGGCGTGGACGTGCGCGTGCTGCTGGCGGGCAGGATCACGGATCATCCACTTTTGCGCTTTGGTATTCAGGCGTATTATCAGAAACTGCTGAGACACGGTATTCGCGTATACGAATACGAGGGTAGCTTCCTGCACGGCAAATACGTCCAGGTCGATGGGCGCTGGGCCAGTGTGGGTTCTGCCAATCTCGACTTTTTGAGTCTGTGGTTCAATCGTGAACTCAACATGGAATTGCGCGGCGCCGTGCCCAACCTGTTGCTGCGCACCCTGTTCCTGCGGGAATTCGCCCGTGCCCACGAAATCGTCGCGGACCGCTGGGCGCGACGGCCCTGGTGGCGTCGTCCCCTGGAGGGCATCCTCGCCAGGATCGATGGCTGGGTGCAGGCGCGTGCCATGGGTGCGCGCCGCTATTGAAGAGGACGCTCATGCATCATATACGCAAGACGGCCGTGCTGCCGTACACTACCCATCAGATATTTGCCCTGATCGAAGACGTCCAGGCCTATCCCCAGTTTCTGCCCTGGTGCGGTAGCGCCCGTATCCTCGAGCGCAAGGACGATGAGGTCGTGGCGGAAATTGGCATCTCCCACGGCGCCTTCGGCAAATCCTTCGCCACCCGCAACCGCTATCAGCGGCCGAAGCTCGCCGAGGTACGTCTGGTCCGGGGTCCATTCCGATTTCTTGAAGGCCTGTGGCAGTTGGAGCCACAGGAGGGTGGCACGCGGGTGACCTTGGACATGCGCTTCGAGTTTGCCTCGCGTCTGGTGGGCGCCTTCCTCGAACCCATCTTCAAGCAAGCGGCGGAGACCATGGTGCAACGATTCGCCCAGCGGGCACGCACCGTGTATGGTCAGCCCGATTTGACCAAGGTCAGTTCCTCGGCATCCCGGTCCTGACGGTCCCGATACTGGCCCAGCGCCGTCACCCCAGCCTTGCGCGTCCTTCAACCCTGGGGGGTGTGGGGGTCTTCCGCCTTGACGTCGCCGCTGATGCTTTGCAGGCGATCGTCCTTGAACTGCAGCTGGATTTGGCGCACCTCGGTGCGGCCATAGGCCGGCTTGTAACTGTAGACGTAGGTCCATTGGTCGGGGTGCCAGGGATCCTGGAGCATGGGTGAGCCCAGGGCGGTGCGCACCTCGAGCTTGTCCATGCCCGGGTGTACCTTGGCCAGCTCTTTCTGGGTGATGACGTTACCTTGCTGCACCGCCACCCGGTAGATGCTGCAGGCATCCAGTAGGAGGGCGCTCAGGGCGATGAGGATGACGAGACGAGAAAGGCTGCGCATGGTCCTTGTCTTGGTGAGTGGGGTTCTCTATGCTAACCAATAGATCAGACTTTGGCCATGAGTTTCATGCACAGCGATGAATTGAAAAGGGCTGGCCTCAAGGCCACGCTCCCTCGGCTACGGATCCTGCAGATTCTGGAGACCAGCGAGAGCCGCCACCTCACCGCCGAGGAGGTCTACCGCCAGCTCCTGGAGGCCGACGAAGAGGTGGGCCTCGCCACGGTCTACCGGGTCATGACCCAGTTCGAGATGGCCGGACTGGTGCGGCGGCACCACTTTGAGGGCGACCGCGCCGTTTTTGAGCTGAACGAAAGCGGCCACCACGATCACATGGTCTGCACCGCCTGCGGCAGGGTGCTGGAGTTTTACGACGAGATCCTGGAGGCACGCCAGCAAAGCATTGCCAGCGAGCGCGGCTTTCATCTCTCGGACCACAGCCTCTATCTCCACGGAACCTGTGTCGGCATGCAGAAAGAGGGGGTCTGTTCCCTGCCCGACGACAGCGCAGCGGGCGCCCGTTCCCAGGGAGAGGATCACGGCGGCTCGGTCAAATCGTGACGGGTCGCGCACACCCTGAGCGCCTCAGGGCGCCGCAGACCCGGGGCGGCGCCGTAGAGCGGTCAGTGATTACCCATCACGGCACCGGCAGCGCCACCGGCTACGCCGCCCACCGCAGCACCCACTGCCGGACTACCTCCCGTAATGGCACCCAGGGCGGCACCGCCAGCAGCGCCGATGGCGCCGCCACTGACCACGCGTTGTTGTGTTGGAGTCATGTGGGCGCAACCCGAAAGGCCCACGAGACCCAGGCTGAATATGCCAGCATAAGCAACGTTGCGCAGGGAGAAACTTTTCGCGTTCATGGAACCTGCCTCCGAAAAAAGGTCAAACGTTCGGGACTGGGCAAAGGGCAAGGGACGCTCTGGAGGCGACTCAGCCTTCGCCCCACTCACTCGGGTAAGTGTAGCAGGATTGCCATAAAATGTCGACAATTTGCAACGTTGGCCTGCCGGATCGCCGGTCTTGGCGCCCTCAGTCTCAGCCTCAGCGGCTGCCTTCCCCTCATGGCCGCGAGTGCCGCGGGCTCCGTGGTGTACTACAATACCCCAGCTGGCAGTCGCTCCGTGACCCCAACCAAGGCTGGGCACTGATCTGGAAATGATCTGGAAAAACGTGCCCTTGGCGCGCGGATTCCGAGCCATTGGCTATGTATCCCGCAGAAGCCTCCCGTGGCGGTCGCGGTATATGTGTTACCGCCTCGCCCTCGCCATTTTGGTCGTCCTCGGCGCGGCTCTCCGGAGCCAGCCGGTTTGGGCAAGGGACGAGAGCATCTGCGGTGTCTGGGCGACCAGCCATGGTGAGGCCTACATTCGTATCTACCGGGTCGACGGGCTCTTTGATGGAATCAGTCTACCCAGTGCCGAGGCTTCCGTGGCGGCAGCGCGGGCGCATCATCAACCCGTCATTTTGTCTGGCTTCGCCGCCTCTCCCGATCACCCTGGCCTGTATCGTTACGGGCGCATCTTTGACCCGCGCAATGGCCAGCATTTTCAGGGTCGCCTGACCTTGGAGTCGGAAGACCGGCTGAAGGTCTATGGCTACCTTGGATTCTCCTGGCTCGGTGGATCTACCCATTGGCGGCGTGTGGCCACCCGTTCCTGCTCCCTGTCCGCCGATGCTGCGACGGCGGGTAAAGAGCACGTCCCATAGTGTACGGGGGATCCCGCAGCCATGCCCCGCCGGGCGCTCACGGGTGCGTCGTGCCACGCAAGATGGGCTCTGCTCCACGCCCACCGCCGCAGAAGTGGGGATGCAGATTCCAGAACAGCACGGCCGGTGACTGGTGCTCGAAGCCGAGGCACGAAATGCTGCCGGCATCCAGGTGCAGTTGATCGCCGAATTCCAGCTCCCGCTCCAACCAGCAGCAGGCCAAAGCCCGCAGGATATGACCGTGGGCAAAGCAGAGCACATGTTCATGGCCGCGTTTCTGCCAGTCTTCGATGAGGCTGCGGCAACGCCGCTGTACCGCTTCCCGGCTCTCGCCCTCGGGCGCGCCACAGCGAAAAATGGTCCACTGCGGCCATTCCCGATGGATCTCGGCGCTGGTTTTACCCTCGTAACGGCCGTAGTGCCACTCGCGTAGCCCATCGTGGGGATCGGCATCGGTGAAACCGGCGAGAATGGCGGTGTGGCGGGCGCGTTTCAGAGGGCTCGTGTAGATCCCATCGAAGTTACGCCCACGGTCGCGGAAAAAAGGCCATAGCGCCATGGCTTCGGCCCGACCATCGGGGGTCAGCCCGATGTCGGTGACGGAGGTGTGGCGACCCGAAGCAGCCCACTCCGTCGTGCCGTGACGCACCAGGGTGATGCTGCGTAGGCCTGCGGTCAAAGTTCGCCCCAATCGGGTTCCGCCAGACGGAAGCTGTCGTCCGCGTATTGATAGCGACGCTCCCAAGGCCGCGCTGTGAGCTCATCGCCCGTCTGCTTTACCGCCAGAACCTGGTGCAGAGCCGACCAGTTGCGCCAGAAACCGTAGGCACAGCCGGCCATGTAGATGGCCCAGATGCGATAGCGTTTCTCGCCTACCATGGCGATGGCCTCGTCTTTGTGGGCCTCCAGACGGCGAACCCAGTGAATCAGGGTCTGGGCGTAGTGGGGGCGGAGATTCTCCACATCCAGTACCTCCAGATCCTGCCCCGCCATCTCGTGCACCACCCGCCACAGGTGCGGTATCTCCCCGTCGGGAAAGACGTACTTGTCGATGAAGTCGCTGCCCGAGTGGTGGCCGTTCTCATCGTCCTGCTGGCTCGCCGTGATGCCGTGGTTGAGCACCCAGCCGCCCTCCTTGAGCACCCGGCGGATGACCCCGAAATACGCACTGAGATGCGCTCGTCCCACGTGTTCGAACATGCCCACGGAAACGACCTTGTCGAAATGATCCCGTTCCGGAATGTCGCGGTAGTCCTGCAGACGGATCTCCACACGATCCGCCAGACCTTCACGCTCCATACGCTCTTTAGCGTAGTGATACTGGGCCTCGCTCAGGGTCACACCGACGCCCTCGATGGCGTAATGCTGGGCGGCCCAGGCCAGGAGCCCTCCCCAGCCGCAACCGATGTCCAGCAGTTTGTCGCCGGGTTCGAGATGCAGCTTGCGGCAGATGTGGGCAAATTTCTGCTCCTGGGCCAGATCGATGTCCTCCTCGCCCGTCTTGAAATAGGCGCAGGAGTAGACCATGTTGCGGTCCAGCCAGAGGCGATAGAAATCGTTGGAGACGTCGTAGTGGTAGTGGATGGACTCGGCATCCTTTTCCTTGCTGTGTGCCTTGCGCCCAAACCAGCGTGGTCGATTACCTTCCTTTTTCTTGGGGAATGCCCGATTGAGGCCCTCGGCCACGGCGAGGATATCCTGGTAACGGCCCTCCAGGCCTACCTCGCCCTCGACGTACGCCTCACCCAGCACATCCAGCGCGCTACCCATGAGCAGACGCGACACGAGCTGGGACGAACGTAGTTCCATGACCACCGCCGCTGGCTCGGCAAAGCTATACGTGTAGCCGTCCCAAAAGCGGATTTTGAGCGGCAGGTGCGCACCATCCAAGCCTTTTTTGACATGGTCGAGAAAATGAGAACGTAGGTCTTTCACCTCGGGCCTCCTGGTCTGAGAACAAACTCTGTCGTCTGGTGGCTTCAACACACCTAAAGTCTAGACCATGAAAAGGGGAAAGGGTGCGACGCAAGGCGCCCGCTTCCACGCTAACCCGGCGGGATTCCCAGACGGTGACTGCGCTGGGGATCCAGGCCGCGATTTTTGCGTAGCGCGTACAAAGCGCCGGGCGCAAGCACGAGGAGCCACAGCAGCGGCGCATACGCCAAAGGTGAGGTCATCGGGAAGATGGACTCATACAAAACCCACCAGAACAGTACGGTGGCGATGGCCGGGAGCAGGAAATGAAAAAAGCGGCGGGTCAGTAGCCTCTCTCCTGCGCTGCACGGCAAACGCATGAGTGCCACATTCATGAAGGTGTGAGCGGTGACCAGTCCGAACAGGACGGCTGTGGTCATGACGTTGAAGGCATTGGCTGGTCCCCAGATCGCACCGCCTGCCAGGGCCAGCAGGATCGCAGTGCCACCGATGAAAGCCGTTGCCGCAGCCGGAGCCTTCTGTCCGTTGACGTGGGCAAAATGCTGATGGATGAGGCTGTCGCGACCGATGGCGAAGAGTACGCGCGCCGAACTGTCGATAGATGGTGTTGACTTCGATGAACATGAGCAGAAAAGCTGCGAGATAAGAGAGCGGCATCGCGACCAAGGCAAAAGCGGCGCCAGCCGTCGTGAAGGCCACCACATCGCAGCTGGGCGCCATGCCGGCTATGCTCTGGCCGATGAGGCCCCAAAAACCCACGACATTGGGACGCAGGGGGCGATCCTCGGCGCGGGGAGGGTTCTGCGGCACGGTGATTCTCCAATGGGGTAGTAATTGCAACAAGGTTGCATTTTTCCGCGACGGCGATGGCGCCGTCAAGCATCCCTCGGATCTCGACACCGCGCCGCGGGGGCGCAGGGTGGACCGGTGGAGTCAGAGGACCGTCAAGAGCGCGGGCAGGCCGAGCCAGCCCAGCAGGAGGACGACGATTCCCACAGCGCCCAGGTAGGACCACCAAGCGGCCTGCTTCAGAGCCGGACTGCGTTCGCTCCGGTCTACACGCCAGATGGCCGGAAGATAATAGGCGAAGGACAGGGCACTCATGAGGGCGAGGAGGACGGCGAGCGGCCAGAGTCCCCCGTGGAGGGTTACCAGGAGCACCCCGAGTTTGGCAAAAAAGCCGAGGCTGGGCGGCATGCCCGCCAGGGACAGGAGGGCCAGAGCCAGCAGGCCCGCAAGTACCGGCTGGCGCCGGCGGAAAGCGCTCCAGGGTATGCCATGGCTATCCTCCGGCAGAACCGACAGTGGCAGGAAGCTGGCCATATGCATGAGGCCGTAAGCCAGGGCATAGACGGTGGCCGCAACGATCCCAAGGGGTCCAGCGCCAAGCGCGGCGAGGAAATAGCCCGCGTGGGCCACCGCCGAGTAGCCCATGAGACGACGGATACGCTGACTGCGCAAGGCGAGGAGATTGCCTATCACCATGCTGATGGCGGCCAACACCCAGAGGGGCGTAGCCCAGGCCTCGCTGACACTGGCCAGATCGATCCAGGCCCCGAGGATGCCTACCTTGGCCACGGCGCCCAGGAGGAGGACGATGGGAGCAGGTGCGCCTTCGTAGATGTCCGCTACCCAAGCATGGAAGGGAGCCACGGCCAGTTCGAAGGCAAGGGCTGCATAGAGCAGCAATAGACCGAGGTGACTGGCAAAGCCCGTCAGCAGAGTACCCTGCGGCGGAATCAGGGCAAGACTCCCGTTGCCGAGAAAGAGCATCGCCACCCCGAGGCCAAAAAGGGCCGAGGCGAGACCGGCCAGCAATGCGTACTTGGCGGCCGCCTCCAGGGCGATGCGGCGGCTTCCGGGCCAGGCGAGCAGCGCAAAGAAAGGTAGCACCTGGAGTTCGAGGCCCACAAAGAGCCCCAGCAGGGTCTGACTGCTGACCAGACACAGAGCCCCCAGAAGTACCGTCAGGGAAAGCCCGGTCAGGGCTCCGGGCAGGCGTCGGGCCAAGGGGTGTCCGGCGATGAAGGCCAGCACGGCGGCCGTTGCCAGGCTGAGGTAGACCCCGAGCACGCTGGCGCTGCTATCCCAATAGAACCCCCTGCCCAGCTCGAGGCGGGCGTGGAAAACCACCCAGGCCGCACAGATGGCCACGAGAACGCCGAAGCGCAATGCCCAGCGTGCGAGGCTGGGGGCCAGATCGAAAAAGAAGGCGAGCAGCGCCGCCACACCCACCAGAGCGAGGGGCTCCAGACTCGCTTCAATGGCCATGGAAAGCTCCCGCAAAGTGCACGGCGCTGTGGACGGGCAGCAGTCCCTGGAACTGCCCGAGCACGGGCTGGGGATCGAGACCAAGCCACAGGCAGAGGATTCCCAGTGCCCACATCATGGTCAGCTCACCCCCGGACAGGTCGCCTATTCCCCGCGGGATCCCAGGGTTCAGAGGACCCAGCATGACCCGCTCATAGGCACGCAGAAAGACGATCACACTGAGCAGGATGCCGAAAGCGGCAATGGCCGCCGGCCACGGCGAGACGCGGAAAGCACCGGCCAAGGAAAGGAACTCTCCCGGAAAGTTGGCAAGGCCCGGCAGACCCATGCCGGTGAGGAAGAAAAAGAGCGTCCAGGCACCGAGCCTCGGGGTCTGACGGAACAGACCGCCCAGGCCATCCCAGTGACCCGGCATGCCGCGTGCCTCGAGAATGGCGATGACGCCGAAAAGACCCACCGCCAGCAGCGCATGCGCCACCAGCAGGAACAAGGCGCCGTGTAGAGCCTGTTCCTGGAGCGCAAAGAGGCCGATGGCGACGAGATTCATATGGCTCACACTGGCCCAGGCGGCGAAACGGCGAAGATTCGGAGCATCCAGGGCAAGGAAAGCCGCATACAGGGTGCCCACGGCACCCGTGAGAATCCCGTAGGGCGCAAACTGCAATGCGCCCTGGGGTAGCAGCGGAATGGCCCAGTGGATGAGGCCATAGGCACCGGCAAGTACCGCCGCACCCGACAGCAGCATGCTCGCCGCCGGTGCCGCCCGCCCATAGGCTGGTCCCGCCCAGCTGTGCAGTGGGAACACGGGGAGCTTGACCGCGAGGCCCGCGAGCATGGCCAGAAAAAGCCAGGTTGCCACCGCCCCCTCTGGCCTTGGCACCGCCGCAAGGCCGGTCCAGGAAAAGGTGTAGATGCCGTTGGCACTTCCGTTGCCGAGGTAAATGTAGAGCACCGCCACCAGGAGCAGGAGGGAACCGCCGACGGTATACAACAGGAAACGCAGCGCCGCCGCCCGGTCCCGATCCCCACTGATGAGGATCATCCAGGCACCACTGAGGGCGACGATCTCGTAAAAGAGGTAGAAGCCCAAAAAATTCTGGGAAAAGAAGGTTCCCATGAGGGCGCCCACCAGGACGAAGGCAGCGATGACCAGGGTGCGGAATTCCTCCAGACGCCAGGCAAAGCGCAGAGCAAAGGGCAGCAGGGCGGCTGCCGTGACGGCCAGGGTCGCCGCGAGGTTCGAGTTTTGCTGGCTCCAGAGATACCCAATCAGAGGCAGATACAGCGCTCGGTTGTCCAGTGTGCCTCCGGCAAAGGCCGCCGATAGAGCGAGGACGAGCTCGAGGAGGGCTGCGGGTAAGGCCAAGCGATGGCTGTCCTGCGGCCGCCCGCCAAGCCACAGGGCGACGATCCAGGGCCAAAGGACGAGGGCGCTCAGGATCATGGACCACCCCAGAGCAGGAGCACGAGAAGCAAGAGGCCCAGGAGCATGAAGGCGACGTATCGGCTGATCAGGCCATTTTCACCCCAGGCAAGGGCCACGCCGCTCCACTGCAGGCCCTCCCGTAGGCCACCGAGGATGGCGCTGCGAAAAAGCAGCCCCTCCACGCCCTGGCGCAAGAAAGTGGCCGCGCCATACAGCACCGGCGGCAGGAACCGCAGGGCCAGGGCATCCAGATGCCAGGCCTGGGCAAGGAAGGTGATGCGGCTCAGCCCGCGACCCTGACGTTCCCAACGGGCTGCAAGGTAACCGAGGCCGATGCCCACCAGCGTTACCATCGCCCCAACGGCCTCCAGTATCGCCGCGAGGCTGCCCGTGGGCTCGGGAGTCGGTCCCAGTTCCCGCTGCAGCCACGGCAACCAGAGGTGTGGTCCCGGCCAGCCTGGCGGAAACTGCAGCCAGCCAATCCCGACACTGGCGATGGCGAGGATCAGGAGGGGTATCTTCATGCCCCAGCCCAGGCGATAGGGCTCGCCGCCCCTCGGCTCACCCTCGAAGACCAGGAAATACAGACGGAAAGCATAAGCGGCGGTCAACAGCGCTCCCGCCAGGGCGAGGGTGTAGAGCAGGATCCCGTGGGGTGCAAGCCAGCTGGCATCGATGATGGCGTCCTTGCTGTAGAAGCCTGCCGAGATCACCGGCACGGCCGCCAAGGCAGAGATGCCGGCGAGAAAGGTCCAGCGCAGCAAGGGCTGTTGCCTCTTGAGACCACCCATGTGGCGAATGTCGTGATCCTCGGCGTAGATGCTGATCACTGCACCCGCCGCCATGAATAGCAGGGCCTTGAAGCAGGCATGTACCAAGAGGTGAAAGAGCCCCAAGGCTGGCGCGCCGATACCCACCGCCAGGAACATATAACCCAGCTGACTGATGGTGGAATAGGCCAGAACGCGTTTGATGTCCACCTGCGCCAGACCACAGCTGGCTGCGTAAAAAGCCGTCCAGGCGCCCAAGAGGGCGATGACCGAGAGCATGCCCGGCACGGCGGCAAAAAGCGGCAGCAGGCGGATACTGAGATAGACCCCTGCCGTCACCATGGTCGCTGCGTGGATCAGTGCCGATACCGTGCTGGGGCCGGCCATGGAGTCGGGTAGCCACAGATGCAGGGGAAACTGCGCGGACTTTGCGAGAGCCCCGATGAGTACCAGCGCGCTCGCCGCCAAGAGCACCGAGGGCGCTGGCTGCGCCTGGATCATCGGCAACAGGCGCTGGATGTCCAGGGTATGGTATTGGGCAAAGAGCAGGAATATACCAATGGCGAAGGTCATGTCGCCAATGCGCGTGACCACGAAGGCCTTGCGTCCCGCCCAGGCATTTTTCCGCAGGCGGTACCAATGGGCGACGAGGGCATAGGAGCACAGACCCACCGTTTCCCAGCCCAGATACAGCAACAGGAGGTTGTCGGCCATGGTCAGGATCAGCATGCCGCCGACGAAGAGGTTCAGGTAAAAATAATAGCGACGCTCGCCGTAGTCCCCAGCCAGAAACTGTTGAGAATACAGATGGATGAGGAAGCCCACGAAGGCCGCGATGGAGATCATCACCAGGCTGACGGCATCGACGTGTAGACCGATCCGGGCGACGAAGGAACCCACGGCCATCCAGGTCCAGATCCGATCCGTCAGATCCGGATGGGCGGCATGCTGCAGCCAGAGGATCAGGATCACGCCGCTGGAGAGCAGGGGCATCAGGGCTGCCAGCCTTTTCACGACGGGTACACCCAGGCGCTGGCCAAAACCGGCGTTGATGAGCGCCCCTAGGAGCGGAAAGCCGGGGATGAGCCAGAGCCAGTCAGCCATCACGCCCACCCCGTAGGTGCCGCAGGACATCCACGTTGCTGCCACCAAAGGCCTTGCGCACGCGCAGCAGCAGAGCCAGGGTCGGTGCCAGCGCGGCGCCGCTCAAGGCCATCAGGAAGAGGGCGAGAATCTGACCGTCGGCACGGTTCCAAAGCGCACCCCCCACCAACGCGATGACCATGGCTGCGTTGAAGAGCAGCTCCACCCCCAGGAGGAAAAAGATCAGACTGCGGCGCAGGAGTACCAGGGCAAAGCCCGCCAGAACCAGAGCGAAGGCGATGACGAGGGCAAAGTCAGCGAGATTCACCATCGTCACCTCCTTGATGGATGGCCAGCACCGCCCCGATTACCGCAAAGAGCAAAACGGCCAAAGCCTCCATGAGCCAGAGCCAGGGGCCGAACAAGGCTGCACCGATCTCGGCGATGCCGAGGGGATGAGCAGTCAGGTGCGGACCCGTCTGGGGCAGAAACAAAAGCCCCAGCACCAGCGCCAGGGCGCAAAGCAGGAGAAGAGCGGGTCCGGCACCGCGGCGAAAGCGCCGCGCCCCAGTTTCTTCCTCCGGATCCGGACGTAGCAACATGATGGCAAAAAGAAACAGTACCAAGATGGCGCCCAGGTACAGGATCACCTCCAGGGCGGCGACGAAGGGCGCCCCCAGCAGCAGAAAGAGTACGGCCAGCAGGAGCAACACGGCGCCGAAGAGGACTGCACCGCGCATCGGCACTGCCGCGTAGACGAGTGCCGCGAGGACCGTCAGGAGCGCAAGCACGAGGATGAGAGCCACAGCCATCATGGGCGATTGTCCAGGGGGTCCAGCGGCGCGGCGCGGGCGGATACCTCGGCTGCCGCCTCGATACGCACGCCGGCGTGGTCGTAATAGCGATAGTGCGGATGCTTGCCCGGTCCATCGATGAGCAGGGCCGCCTTGTGATAGACGAAATCGGCCCGTCGATCCTTGCCGAAGGCGAACTCCTCCAACAACTGAATGGCCAAGGTGGGACAGGCCTCCTCACAGAGTCCGCAGTAGATGCAGCGACTGAAATTGATGCGAAAGGTGCGGGCATAGCGGCGTCCGTCGGGGCGGTCGTCGCCCTCGAGCTCGATGCACTGGGTGGGGCAGACCGCAGAACAGAGCTCACAGGCAACACAGCGCTCATCGCCGTCGGGATCGCGGGTCAGGACCGGGCGGCCTCGCCAGCGCGGCGGCAGTTGCGGCTGTTCCTCGGGATAGGACAGGGTCACCGGCCAGCGACCCAGCTGGCGCAGGGTGGTCCAGAAACCCACGATCCAGGAGCGCAGCACCGGCCTCATAGCCATCCCCAGCGCAGTCCGGCGGCCACCACTGCCGTGCCCATGAGATTTACCAGGGCCAGCGGCAGGAGCCACTGCCAGCCCAGGTGCAGGAGTTGATCGTAACGCGGCCGTGGCAGGGTCGCGCGCAGCCAGAAGAAGAAAAAGATGAGCAACGCACTCTTGCCGAGCAGCCAGAGCCAGCCGGGTGCCCAAGGCCCATGCCAGCCGCCCAGGTACAGGAGGCTCGTCAGGATCGCCGTCAGTACCAGGCTCACATACTCCCCCAAGAAGAAAAAGCCGAAGGGCATGCCGCCGTACTCCGTGTGGTAGCCGGCGACGAGTTCACTCTCGGCCTCGGGCAGATCAAAGGGCAGACGCTCCGTCTCGGCCATGCCGGCAATGAGGAAGATGAGAAAGCCCAGGGGCTGGAGCAGGATGTAGGGCAGCGACTGGGCGGTGACGATGCCAACGAGGGAGAGGCTACCGCTCAGAAGCACGATGGCCAGCAGGCTGAGTCCCATGGGGAGCTCATAGCTCACCAGCTGGGCAACGGCGCGAATGGCGCCATACAGGGCAAACTTGTTGCCCGAGGCCCAGCCACCCAGGAAGACCCCGTAAACGTGCAGGGAGCTCAGAGCGAGGAGGAAAAGCAGGCCAATCTGCCAGTCCCCAGCCCAGGACAGGTGGGGGTCGAGGGGCACGACGGCAAAGGCGGCCAGGGCGCTGAAGGCTACCACCAGGGGGGCCAGGCGGTACAGCCAGGGATCGGCAAAGCTTGGCAGAAAATCGGCCTTGCTCAGGAGTTTGAGGGCATCGGCCAGCGCTTGGCCAACACCAAGGGGGCCCAGCCGGTTGGGACCCCAGCGATTCTGCAGGAGGGCCAGCACCCGCCGCTCGGCAAAGACCAGAAAGCCTGCCAATCCCAGGAGCAGGAGGATGGTCAGTACCATACCCAGGGCAGTCCAGACCACGCTCACGGTGCCACCTCCTCGCGCGCGTCGATGCGCTCACCGGGATGGTAGCCGAGATCCGAGAGCTGGGCAGGATCCAGAGCCAGCACGTCGGTTGCCATACCCTCCACCTCGATGACGGGAAAACGCCGGACCTGCCCGTCGCGGCTGGTGAGGAGCAGGGCGCGCGCCTCGGTCTGTCCCGGTGCCAAACGCACCCCGGGAACCGGCGCCAAACTCTGCAGCTCCAGAGCAAAGCGGGCCTGCGCCTCGTCGCCATACCAGTGATTGGCGCTCAGCCACCAGCGCCCGCTGCCGCTGTGGGGGACGGGAACGATACCGATACGAAAACGGGCACGCAGACCGTCGGGGAGGAAGGCGCCGGGATCACCAGGGGCGGGAAGCTCGGGGCAGAGGTAGTGCCGATAGAAGGCAAAGCGCTGGCGAAAACGCTCCAGACGATCCCCGCGCTGCGCCAGAGCCTCGGCCAGGGTATAGGGCTCCCACAGGGCCATCGCCTCACGCATGCCGCCTGCGGGTAGGGGGAAAGCACTGCGACTGGGGTCCCACTGGCGCTGCTCCCGGGCCGGTTGATAGACCTTGGCAAAGGCCTGAAAACGTCCCTCGTAGTTGAGAAACACCCCGTCCCGCTCCGCCGTCGCCGCCATGGGCAGGCGCAGGTCCGCTTCCCCGTAGGTGGTCGTGGGAAGATGATCCAGCAGGCTGATCTGTAGCTCCGGAGGGCGCTGACGCCAGAAGGGGGCGTCCCCATCCTCGCCCAGAGGATCCGCCGCCAGTGCCAGAAGATGGCGACAGCGCCCAATAGCCACGGCTTCGCGCAGACGCGCGCTCTGGCCATCGGTGGCAAAAAAGGCGGCACCGCCGAGATTGGGCGCGGTGTGGGCGACGATGACCCCGGTCCCGGGCGGCAGATCCTCCTGCAGGCGCCGGACGACGTGTACGCCCGCAGGCCCCAGAGCGTCGGCGCTGGCCAGGATGACGGCACGCTTGCCCGAGGGCAGGGCCCGGCACCACGCACCGGCAGCATCGACAAAGCCATCGGGACGCAGGCGTTGCACTTGCCCATGTTTGTCCAGAGCGGTAGGCAAAACCGAAGCCAGGGTCAGGTGCGCGCCCGCCCGCACTGCCGCCTGCACGGGCAGACGCAGACTGGGGGAGAGTTCCAGAGCCTGACCCAGGATCAGGATGCGTTCGGCCTTGGCAAGTTCCGCCAGTGAGGGTGCCTGGGGCAGGGCAAGAATCTCCCGCGCCAGAGCTTCCTGCCAGGGGTCGGAAAAGGCAGCGAAAGGCGCCCCATAGGCATCGGCCAGGGCGAGCCAGGCGAGGTTGGCCAGAATGTCGGCGCGGGGTGAGCCAAGGAAGGCCGTCTGCCCTTGGGCAAGGATGTCCGCCAGATGGTCCAAGGTGGCATCGCTGTCCACATCGCGCCCGCGCAGCTGGTTGGTCCATGGTCGCTGGCGATGGGCGGTGTGGCGGAAACCGTAGCGACCGCGGTCGCAGAGAAAATGGGGGTTGATGTCGGGATGGGGTCGCTGGCGGACGCGCCGCAAGCGTCCGCGGGCAGCTCCCGGTGCGGTATTACAGCCGAGATTGCAGTGCGGACAGACGGAGGGCGCCGTCTCCAGATCCCAGGGACGAAGGTAGTTGGCGTGATAGACCTTGTCCGTGAATACTCCCGTCGGACAGATTTCCGCCAGGTTGCCGGCGAAGGGACTTTCCAGTGCGCCGTCCTGCAGGCGACCAAAGAAAACCCGGTCGCGGGATCCGAACACACCAAAATCTTCGCCCCCGGCTATGTCCTGGTAGAAGCGTACGCAGCGATAGCAGGTGATGCAACGATTCATCTCCTGGCGAATGAGGGGTCCCAGTTGCTGACTGCGGAAGGTGCGCTTGCGGTTTTCGTAGGTGCGCAGGCGATGGCCAGCCCGCACCGTCATATCCTGCAGGTGGCATTGGCCACCCTCGTCGCAGACCGGGCAATCGTGGGGGTGGTTGCGCATCAACAGCTCGCTGATGGCAGCGTGTTCCCGCTCGACATCGGCCTCTGCCGTGACGAGCTGCAGGCCAGGACTGGCGGGCAGCAGACAGGCCATCATCACTCTCGGCGGGTGCCGGTCGTCGTGGGGATAGAACTTGACCGCGCATTGGCGACAGGCGCCCAGGCTGCCCAGGGCCGGATGATAGCAAAAGTAGGGAACATCGCGGTCGCGCCCCATGGCCAGCAAGGCCTCGAGGACGTTTTGCCCCGCTACGAAAGGAATCGCCCGGCCGTCGAGATAAAAATGCGCTGTCATGGCCGCCTCCCATAGGGACAGGCGTGTTCCCGAACGTGGGCAAGGAAGTCCTCGTGGAAACTTTCGAGTCCCGACAGCACCGGCATGAGCGCACCGGGTGCCAAGGCACAGAAGCTGTTGGGGGCGATTTCTGCCCCGAGGCTGCGAATCTTGTCGATATCGGCCATGGTACCAAGCCCCTGTTCGATGCGCTCCAACAACCACTGTATATAGGGTAGACCTTCACGGCAGGGTGTACAGAAACCGCAGGACTCGCGCGCAAAGAACCGGGTCGTGGCCAGGAGAAAATCCACAGGGCAGTGGCCATCGTCGAGGACGATGACGCCACCCGTGCCCAGCCGTGAGCCGATTTTGGCCATGGCGTCGAAGTGCATGGGGGTGTGGAATTTATCGGGCAGGACGAAGGGTGTGGACGACCCTCCCGGCAGCACGCCACGGATGCGCCGTCCCGGGAGGGCACCGCCGGCGTGGGTTTCCAGAATCTCGGCGAGGGTGGTTCCCATGGGCAACTCAAAGACGCCCGGGCGGCGCACGGGGCCGCTGACATTGTAGAGCTTGGTACCCACCCCATCGTGGACGCCCAGGGCGCGCCAGGCATCGACGCCCAGACGGAGAATTCCGGGCAGCTGGGCAAAGGTCTCGGCATTGTTGACGGTGGTGGGCTGCAGCCAAAGACCTTGCTGCGCGATGTGGGGCGGTTTTTTCCGCGGATTGGGCCGACGCCCCTCGATGGCGTTGAGGATGGCGGAGTCTTCGCCACAGATGTAGCGACCCAAGGATAGGTGGATATCCAGGCGCAGAGCCCCGCCCGGCAGTTCCAGGAGACCGGCCGCGCGCACCGCCGCCAGAGCGCGCTCCAGTACTGCAGCTCCCTCGGCATACTCGCCTCGGATGAAGACGACGGCATACTGCACACCGAGGGCGTGGGCGGCGATGAGCATACCCTCGAGTATTTGGTGCGGGGCACCCAAAAGCAGAGCGCGGTCCTTGAAACTCCCAGGTTCCGTCTCATCCAGATTACAGACGAGATAGCGCGGCGTGGGCGCGTCGACACCCCGCAGACGCCATTTGACGCCCGTCGGAAAGCCGGCGCCACCACAACCACGCAGGCCCGAGCGCTCCACCTCGGCGATGAGTTCGGCGGGCGCCATGTCCAGGGCCCGTTGCAGACCCGTATAGCCACCATCGTCGCGATAGCGATCCAGATCCGCCGGGTCTTCTGCGCCAAAGTAGCGGCTGAGCAATTGCATCAGCCCTGCTCCCACTCGGCCAGCAACTGCTCCAGAGCCGTAGGGCTGAATCCCCCCACGGCACGTCCGTCCACGAGGACGGCCGGCGCCCGGTCGCACAAGCCGAGACAGACGTGGGGCAGGATGCTGTAGTGACCAGCCCCGGCTACCTGACCCAGGCGGACACCGCTGATGGCTTCGGCCCGCCGCACGAGCTCCGGGGCGCCCGCCAGGTGGCAGGCGACGCTGTCGCAGATACGTAACAGATGGCGACCCGCTGGACGACGCAGGACCAGGGGGTAAAAACTGCAAAGCTCCTCCACCTGTACCGGGGTCAGGCCGGTGCAGTCCGCCGCGTAATGCAGAGCTTCGTCGTCGATGTATCCCAGAGCCTCCTGCAGGAGACGCAATACGTCGCTGATGGCCGCAGCGCGTTGTGGCGACTGGCGCAGGTGCGCTTCCAGCTCCCGCCGGACGGACGGCGGCAGGCGTTCAGCGATCGAGGTCGGCGAGGACATAGTCCAGGGATCCTATGGTGGCGATGAAGTCGGGCAGCCTGAGCCCACGGCCAAGCTCGGTGATCATCTGCACGTGGGCGAAGGAACCCGTGCGTACCCGCAGGCGGTAGGGCTTGGGGCCGCCGTCGCTGACGACAAAGTAGCCTAGCAGTCCGCGCGCAGACTCCCCAAGACCCAGAGCCGATCCCGGCGGCGGACCGAATGCGTCGGCCATCTGCTCAAAGTGGTGGATGAGGGTCTCGATATCCAGCAAAGTTCGCGATTTGGGCATGAGGGCGAGGGGCGCATCGCACGCCAGGGTCGGCCCCTCCGGAAGGATATCGGCCAGCTGCCGCAGGATGCGGATACTCTCGCGGATTTCCGCGATGTGCAGCCAGGTGCGGCTCCAGGCATCGCCCGCCGTGGTTACGGGCACCTCGAAATCCACCCGGTCGTAGAGCCCGTAGGGCGCGGCCTTGCGCAAATCGAAGGCGCGCCCGGTGCTGCGCAAAAGGATACTCGTTGCACACCAACGCTCCGCTTGCTCCGCCGTGACCACGCCGACGCCTTCCGTGCGGGCACGAAAGATGGGGTTTTCCACCGTGAGTCGCTCACTGTCCGGCAGACCCTTCTCGATGCGCCGCAAAAGTGCCAGCAGATCGCTGCGCCAGCCCTCGGGAAGGTCGTCCGCCACCCCGCCAATGCGAAAGAACTGCGGATGCAGACGCCCACCGGTGAAGCGCTCCATGAGCTCCAGTAGCCAAGCCCGGTCGCGGAAGGCATAAAAGGCCGGCCCCATGGTGCCGAGATCGTTGCCGTAGCTACCCAACCACACCAGATGCGAGCTGATCCGACAGAGCTCGGCGAGGAGCGTGCGGATACCCTCGGCGCGCTCCGGCACGTGGATGGCCGCCAGCTTCTCGATGGCCCGCAGATATGGCCACTCCCCCAAGACCCCACCCAGATAGTCCACCCGATCCGTGTAGGGGATGAAATTGTGATAGCTGTGGCCCTCGGCAATCTTCTCTACCCCACGGTGGTGATAGCCGATGTCCGGATCGACGGCGACGATCTCCTCACCGCGCAGGCGCAGGATGTAGCGCAGGATACCGTGGGTGCCGGGGTGGTGCGGGCCGACATTGAGCACCATGGTCTCCCCGTCGTCCAGGGCCTGGCCGTCGGGGCTGCGCTGGTACTCACCCAGGCGCTCCTGAAGGTGTTCACGGTCGATGACGATGGGCGGTCGTTCCGTGGCACGGATTGCCTCCTCCTTGCGCAGCGGGTGGCCCCGCCACTGCGGCGGCAGGAGGATGCGGCGCAGATCGGGGTGTCCGGCAAAGCGCAGACCGAAAAGATCATAGACCTCACGCTCGTACCAGTTGGCATTGGCGTATAAGTCCGTCAGCGATGGCGCCGTCTCCTGCCCCGCAGGCAGCGGCACGCGCAGGCGCAGGAGCTCTCCCACCGCGTAGTTGAACAGGTGATAGATCAAGGTAAAGCCACCGCCAGAGGGCCGCTCGTCCATGGCCGTGAGATCCCACAGGCAGCGATAGGGGCTGCGCCAGTCATCGCGCAGATAGCGCAGGCAGGGCTTGAGGTTGGCGGTCGGGAGGCTGAAGTCGAGACAATCGTCGCAGGCAGCGGTAAACGGGGTGGCCGAGAACTCCTTTTGCAGCGCTTCGGCCAGCAGCATCAGGCCTCCTCACGGGCAACGACCCGCGCCGGTCGCTGGCGGATCTTGCGCTGCAGGAGCAGCAGACCGTCCGTCAGGGCTTCGGGTCGGGGAGGGCAGCCGGGCACATAGACATCCACGGGCAGGATTTGGTCCAGGCCCTGAATGACGCTGTAGACATCGTACATGCCGCCGGAGTTGGCGCAGGATCCCATGGAAATGACCCATTTGGGTTCGAGCATCTGGGCGTAGATCTCGACGATCATGGGAGCCATCTTGGCGAAGACCGTGCCGGAGCAGATGAGCACGTCGGCTTGCCGCGGCGACGAGCGCAGGACTTCGGCGCCGAAGCGGGCGATGTCGTGGCGCGGCGTAACGGCCGCTACCATCTCGATGAAACAGCAGGAGGTGCCAAAGTTGAGCGGCCACAGGGATCCCGCCCGACTCCAGGCGATGAGTTCGTCCAGCTTGCCCGCCAACAGCGACAGTGGACCCCGCTCTAGTGCCATCGCAGAGCTCCCATGCGCCACTCATAGACCCAGCCCAGGGCAAGGATGAGCAGGAAAATCAAGCCACCCACGACCGCCCGCACGGGCAGCGTGTGAAAAGCCACCGCCCACGCGAAGAGAAAAGCGCCCTCCAACTCGAAGACTAGAAAGGACACCGCCAACAGGTAGAAGGCCACCTGCAGGGGCGGATGGGAGCGACTGCCACGACCAAGCCCACTCTCAAAGGGGATGTCCTGATTCTGACCAACACGGCGCGGACCCAGACGCCGGGCAAGCAGCAACAGGGCGCCGAGAATGAGGACCACGAGGAGTGCGAAAAGTCCCACACGCGCCGCATCGCTCCATACCATCGGCTCGACCTCCTGTCGCCATAAAAATGCGCTACAGTAAGAAGTGTAGTCCGCGAACCCCTCAGTGCAAGGACACGGGATCCCGGGCCCGTCCGGGTTCGCCGATGTTGTCGTCCACGACAAGGAGGTCGACGATGGAGATATGGGAAGATCCGGTGGTGCTGGACCGCATCCTGGATTACCTCGATACGCACCAGTTCCTGGCGAGCTTCACGAGCCTCGGCGGCCTCCCCCTGCGTGAGGGCGCGCACTGCCATTGCAGCGATCCGCGGCGCGTGGGAGACGACCTCGACCTGCGCTGTGAGGTCAGTTTTGAGGAACTCGTCGGTTACGGTGCCGCCGCTGCTCAGCGCCTGCGCCAGAGCGGCGAGGTGCATCTGCGCCTCGACGCGGCCGGACAGGTCAAAGACGCCTGGCTCTGTCGCCCCGATTCCTGCTGAAGGGAGCACGCGCCACGCAGCCTGAAGGCATACTGCATACTTTTTTCGTGCGTTGCCGTACAATATACCGGTAAAGGGCCGGTGGGGCCCGAAGTAGGGCAGTCGACCAGGTTCGGGAGCGTCGGCCTGTCCGCGAATCATCGACCGGGAGGTTGTGCGTTATGCTTTATCCGGAATTGTTCAAATCCCTTGAGGCTGCGCGCTGGAACATGGAAAAGGACATCCCCTGGGATGACTTCGATCCTGCGCTCATCACCGATGAACAATTGCAGACCATCAAGATGAACGCCATCACCGAGTGGTCGGCGCTGCCGGCAACGGAGATGTTTCTGCGGGACAACCGCAACGATTCGGATTTTTCCGCGTTCATGTCCATCTGGTTCTACGAGGAACAGAAGCACGCCTTGGTGCTCATGGAGTATTTGCGCCGTTTTGCGCCCGAATACGTGCCCACCGAAGAGGAACTGCACCGGGTGCGCTTCGAGTTCGACCCCGCCCCAGCCATGGAGACCCTGATGCTCCATTTCTGCGGCGAGATCCGCCTGACGCACTGGTACAAGGCAGCGGCCCAGTGGCACACCGAGCCCGTCATCAAGGCCATCTACGAGACCCTGTCCAAGGACGAAGCCCGCCACGCCGGAATCTACCTCAAATACATGCGCCGGGCTATCGACCGCATCGGCGATCAGGCCCGTCTGGCCTTCGCCAAGATCGGCGTCCTCATGGCCAATACCAAGACCGCCAAAGCCCTGCATCCCACCAATCTGCACGTCAACAAGGAAATGTATCCCCAGGACAGCGTGCAGAGTCATCTACCCGATCCGGGCTGGCTGGAGCGTTGGCTCGACACCCAGATCCACTTCGACAGCATCTGGGAAGGCAAGGTGGTCAATGGCATCCTGCGCAACCTTTCGACCCTCTTGGAGACCCCCATCCGCACGGCCAAGGATCTCAGTCGCTATCGCAAGGAAATGAGCACGCAGGCGCGCGACGGGCAGTTGGCCCCGAGTTGAGACGTCGCCGTTTGGCGACGGAACGGTTCCAGTGCATCCTTGGGGCTACCGGATACTGCGGTCAAAAAGCGACGGTCTGCGGGGCGGTGAATCCCGCCGGTCCGGCCTCTGGGTTTGGTCTGTTTTTTGCTTGAACCGCGCAGAGCGCGACAGCGGTGTCGATGGCTCAATCGTCCATGGAGAGGCACAATGTTCAGAAAAATCCTTTTGGTGCTGTGTGTGGCAGGCCTCGCCGGCTGTGCCAACAACCCCTACGGTAGCCCCTATGGCTACGGGTATGGCAATGGTGGCATGAGCAACAATCCCACCACGGACACAGCAGCGGGGGCAGCCCTGGGTGCCGTGGCCGGCGCGGTGGTGGGCAATCAAACGGGTAGTCCGCTCGCGGGCGCGGCCATCGGTGCGGGGCTTGGTGGCCTTGCCGGATACGCCATCTCCCGTCAGAGCCAACAGTCCACGGCCAACTGTCCTCCGGGCTACAACTGCACCCCCACCACACCACCACCCAGTTGTCCTCCGGGCTACAGCTGTACCCCCAACTACTGAGCAAAGCTTGGCATTTTGCAGGAAAACGCGAACGATCTCCTAGAACCCTGGCCCAGTCTCGAGCTTGCCGCTCGCCTCGACTGGGCCCTCAGCCCGAAGCTTCCTGCTCCGTATCGGCAGGCCCTGCTTCAGGAGCAGTGGGTGCAGACCCGCTGCTACTTTGCGCGCAGAACCGATCTCCGTCCCGCTGAGGTGGAGCATTTCTGTAAGGATCCCGATTATGTGGTGCGTCTGTGCATGGCCAAGCGACCAGATCTGTCGCCGGAACAGGTGGCGGCCCTGTGTCGGGACAAGGATCCCAATGTCCGTTATGCCATCGCGCGCAATGCGTTGCTGAGTGCGGAGCAGCGTCGGCAATTGCTGGAGGACAAGGACGAACTCGTCCGCCAGGCTGCGCAAAAGGGCCCACGCCCCAGCCAGACGCGCTGTCGCCCCGGGCAGGTGGCATTGTACCGCTGAATCCAGCGCAATCCTGCACGATTCCGCGACGGCCTGAACACTCGGGCAAACCCCGCTACCGCAGCGGAATCGTTGCCCGCCCGCTGGGATTTTCTCCTTATCTATAAAAAAGACCCCAGTGTCACGATATTGTCACAATCCCACGCTATACTGGTGCCCGAGGCCAGAGGCACGAGGCGGATCCCATGCGGACAAACGAATCTTGGAGGGAACTCCTGAAGAGTTTACAGACGCTGTGTCGGCGGGTTCAGGAGGAGGCCGGTCGACAACGGTTCGAGCGAGAGCAGCGTGATCCCGAAATCCGATGGACCCCGGGGGCTCTGAACCTCTTGGACTACCTGGCCTTGCGCCGCGAGGATCTGCGCGCCTTGCAGGAGGCTCTGGCCGATGCTGGGCTGTCCTCCCTTGGACGCGCCGAAAGCCACGTCCGCGATGCCCTGGAGCGTGTCATTGGCGTGCTCGCGGCGGCAACCGGTGCGCCGGATGCGGAGCATCCGGCCAAAGCCCATGCCTTGGACCGTGTCTGTGCTCATCGTGAGCTGAAGGTACACAGTGAAAACCTGCTGGGGCCAGCGCCCGAAGGCCGCAGCACCCGTATCATGGTCACCATCCCAGGGGAGCGGGCCGCGGATGAGGCTTTTTTCCGTGACTTGCTCCAGGGGGGTATGCAGCTCGCGCGGATCAACTGTGCCCACGACGGTCCGGACATTTGGAAGCGGATGGTGGAAAATCTGCGTCGGGCCAGCGCGGCCACTGGCCTGCCCTGCCGGATCGTGGCGGATCTGCCCGGCCATAAACTTCGTATCGGGGCCTTGCCCATGGTCCCCGGAGTGCAGCACTTGCGGCCGCAACGGGATCGCCTGGGGCGGGTCCAGGAGGCCGCACATCTGCGGGTGTACTGGGATGCTTCCCAAGAAGCTGGTGGCGCCCCCCACTTCCTTCCCCAAAGCCCAAGTGCCCTCCCGGAGCCCGGCGAGGTCTTGCTCCTGCGCGATGCCCGGGGTAAGTGGCGCGCCCTGACCGTCGAGGGAGTACGAGGACAAGAACTGGAACTGAGCGCACAGGCGAGTGTTTATCTCATCAATGGTTGTCCGTGGCACAGCCGACGGCGACCGCACTGCCGCGGCGAAATCCGGGGAATACCGGACGAGCCCGTTGACATACGCTTGCGCCAGGGAGACCGTTTTTGGCTTTATGGCGATGCCGTCGACCCTGTCCCGAGCCTTGCCGATGGGGCTGTGGCGGCGGTCCCCTGTTCCGTCCCCGCCATTTTGCCCAAGCTCCAGCTGGGGCAGCAAATCTGGATCGACGATGGCAAGATGGCAGCGCAGGTGGTACGTGTCGGTGAGCAGAGGGTGTTGCTGCAGGTAACCCGGGCCAAGGCTGGTGGAACGCGCTTACGGCCCGAACGTGGATTGAACGTTCCGGGACTGCGCCTGGATTTTCCTCCCCTCAGCACCGAGGATCGGGAAAGCCTCCGGGTCATGGCGCCCTTGGTGGATATCATCGGCCTCTCTTTCGTCGAGAGCCCGGAATCCCTGCTCGCCCTGCGCAGGGCGCTGTTGGAATACGGGGCTGAAGGGCTCGGTGTCATTGCCAAGATCGAAACGGCCGAGGCTTTCCGCCGTCTGCCCGACATCGTCTTCAGCGGCATCGGTCACCAGCCCCTGGGGATCATGATCGCCCGCGGCGACCTGGCCATGGAGCTTGGACCAGAACGCCTGGCGGAGGTGCAGGAAGAAATGCTCTGGCTCGCCGACGCTGCCCATTTGCCCGTCATCTGGGCAACCCAAGTCCTGGAGAGCCTGGCCAAGAAGGGGATCATCTCGCGGCCCGAACTCACCGACGCGGCCATGGCGGAACGAAGCGAATGCGTCATGCTCAACAAAGGGCCCTACATTCTGGAAGCGGTGCACAGCCTGGACGATATCCTGCGGCGCATGGAAGGCCATCAGCGCAAGAAATTCGCCTTGATGCGTGCTCTGCATTGGTCCTGAAGGCCCATGAGCCGCGCCCAGGTTTTCGGTATCCGCCTGGCTTTGCACAACAACCGCCAGGATATCGTTTTTCTTCCGCTGCTCGTGCTCGGCTTTTTTGTCCTGGCCCACGCAACCCGGCAGATGTCCGTGCCCTTCACCTTGGGCGAGGCCCTGCCCATTTCCACGCGTCCCAGCGCCCTTGTCGATGACGCCCTCTACACGACGCTGCGGATGCTCGCCGCCGTCGCCGCCTCCCTGATTTTCACCATATTCTATGGGCTTCTGGCCGCTAAAAATCGCTATGCCGGCAAGATCCTCATTCCGCTGCTGGATATCCTGCAGTCCGTACCCATCCTGGGTTATCTTTCCATCACCGTGACCGGCTTCATTGCCCTCTTCCCGGGCAGCCTGATCGGGGTGCAACTCGCCGTGGTCTTTGCCGTTTTCACCTCCCAGGTCTGGAATATGACCTTTGCCTTCTACCAAGCCTTGATCACCCTGCCCAAGGATCTGGACGAGGCTGCTCGCCTCTATCGCCTCAATGCCTGGCAGCGCTTTTTTCGCCTGGAGTTACCCTTTGCCGTGCCGCCGCTGCTGTGGAATACCATGATGTCCATGTCGGGGGGCTGGTTTTTCGTGGTCGCCGCCGAGGCTATTACCGTGGCCGGTCACGAGGTGATGGTGCCGGGTATCGGCTCCTACATTGCCATGGCCATCGCTCAGAAAAATCTGGCGGCCGTTTTCTGGGCCATCCTGGCTATGCTCTTGGTCATTGGGCTCTACGATTTTCTGCTCTTTCGTCCGGTGGTTGCCTGGGCCGACAAATTCAAGTTGGAAACGGGTGCGGACCTGCAGCGGCCGCGTTCCTGGGTGCTCGATTTTCTGCGCCGTAGTCGCCTGGCACAGGCCGTGGCCATGGTTCCGGCGGAGCTTTGGGAATTCTCCCTGCGGATCTTGCCGCCAGGGCGTCCCCATTGGGTCGGGGAGGAAAAGCGCCGTCCGTGGGCAGATGTCCTATTCCTGCTGCTGGTTGGCGGAGTGCTGGTATACGGCTTTTGGCAGTTGTATGCGACCCTCGCGCGGAGCTTCGATCTCACTACACTGGTGCACGTGCTCTTCCTCGGGCTGGTCACCGGTTTGCGTGTCATGGTGCTGGTGGCCCTGTCCCTGCTCATCTGGGTGCCCGTTGGCATCCTCGTCGGTCTACGCCCTGGACTGTCCGGGAGAATTCAGGCGGCCATCCAATTCCTTGCTGCCTTTCCCGCCAATCTCCTGTTTCCTATGGTCGTGCTCGCCATTCTACACTGGCACCTGAACGTCAATATCTGGGTGAGTCCACTGATGATCCTGGGTAGTCAGTGGTACGTGCTTTTCAACGTCATCGGTGCAGCAGCGGCCTTGCCCGCCGATCTCAAGGAGGCGGCGCGCAATCTGGGGCTGCGGGGATGGTTGCTGTGGAAACGGCTCCTCCTCCCGGGCACCTTTCCGGGCACCGTGACTGGCGGTATCACCGCCAGTGGCGGTGCCTGGAATGCCTCCATCGTTGCCGAGGTCGTTTCCTGGGGCAATCACACCCTAGTGGCTACAGGCCTTGGTGCCTATATCACCTTGGCCACCGCTGCCGGGAATTTGAATGCGGTCGCCCTCGGGATCGGTGTCATGTCCTTCTATGTGGTGGTGGTCAACCGCCTCTTCTGGCGCCGGCTTTACGATCTCGCCGCGCGCCGCCTGCGCTTGGACTGAGGAAAACCCATGGTCGATCGCGTCGCCCAAGCCTTGTATCGCCTGACCGGGGTGGGGCGCAGTTTTACCAACCCCGAGGGCAGCGAAATCCGCGTTCTGGAAGGCGTGGACCTGGAACTGCGGGATGGTGAGATCCTCGTCATCGTCGGCCGTTCCGGATCGGGCAAGTCCACCCTTTTGCGAATCCTTGCCGGCCTGCTCCCCGCAAGCCAGGGTAAGGTACTTTTTCGTGAAGAACTCGTCGACGGACCCGTGGCGGGGGCGGCCATGGTCTTTCAAAGCTTTGCCCTTTTTCCCTGGCTCAATGTCTTGCAGAATGTGGAATTGGGCCTGGAGGCCCGCCGCGTTCCGCGCAAAGAGCGGCGGCAGCGGGCGCTGGCCGCCATCGACGCCATTGGCCTGGACGGCTTTGAGTCGGCCTATCCTCGCGAGCTTTCGGGAGGCATGCGCCAGCGGGTGGGCTTCGCCCGTGCCCTGGTCATCGAGCCCCAGGTCTTGCTCATGGATGAGGCTTTTTCTGCACTGGACGTGCTCACCGCCGAGACCTTGCGTGGTGATCTCCTGGACCTGTGGCTGGAGGGCAAGACCGCTACCCGCGGAATCCTCCTAGTCTCCCACAATATCGAGGAGGCCGTCCTGATGGCCGATCGGGTGCTGGTTTTTGGCAGCCATCCCGGAACGATCCGGCGAGAAATCCCCATCCCCCTAGCCCAGCCTCGGGACCGCAGTGCCGAGAATTTTCGCGTCCTGGTGGAGGAAATCTACGGTCTCATGACCACCAGGGACGGGCGGGGGGGCGGCGAGCCCAATCTTCCCGACATTCGCCAGCGCCTGCCGCTGGTCTCCATCAACCGCATGGCCGGGTTGCTGGAGGCTCTGGACGAACTGGGTCGGAAAGGTCAGGGGGCTTGGGTGCGTCTGGCCGCACTGTCTCACGCCAAGGGTTTTTCCATAGACGATCTTTTTCCACTGCTCGAGAGTCTGGAACTACTGGGCTTTGCCGAAACGGAGGAAGATCGGGTTCGTCTCACTACTGCCGGACACCAGTTCGTCCAGGGCGGTGTGCAAGAGCGCAAGCTTCTCTTTGCCCGGCATCTGCTCCAACGGGTACCCTTGGCCGCGCATATCCGTAGCGTTCTGGACGCCCGCACGCACCACCGTGCACCGGCCGCGCGTTTCTTGTCGGAGCTCGAGGATCGCCTGCCCGAGGACGCGGCGCGCTCGGTACTGGAAACGGTGATCTACTGGGGACGCTACGCCGAGATCTTCGCCTACGACGACAACCACGCCGAATTCAGCCTGGACGATCCCGGCTGAAACTTTTCCCGCGGCGTGCCTGGTGGACTCGGGATTTTTCTGGCACTCCCCTGGTGTAGCTGATCCCAGGGCTACGGACGCGGTGAGCGGAATACCCGCGACTTAGAACGACCGGGTGAGCGTTTTATGTGGGGACAAGGTCTGCACGATGACGACGTTGCCAGACCGAAGGAGGCCGCAAAGATCCGCAAGGGCCGCCGAATCGGCTGAATGCGGGCCGATCCGATAGGGGAGGGTATCTGGTCGGGGCGAGAGGATTTGAACCTCCGACCACCTGAACCCCATTCAGGTGCGCTACCAGGCTGCGCTACGCCCCGTGAGCCCTGCACTCTACTTGGAACCGCCGTCGCCGTCAATTGCTCCGCGGCACAGGCGCAGCAGCTGGCCGATCTCGCTGCGCAGAAAGCGCAGACGTTGCGGCCAAGGCGTCTCCTCTCCCGCTGTCACCAGATCCTCCATACCCAGACTGAGCTGGTCGGGGTGGGTGGCGACGGTCTCCCGCGGGCGTGGTTCCTGCAGCCGGTCGCGGGCGCCGTGGATGGTATAGCCCTCGCCGTAGAGCAGTTGGCGAATGGCGCGCGCCAGAAGGAGATCGTGTTTTTGATAGTAGCGACGATTACCGCGTCTTTTGAGTGGGCGTAATTGCGGAAACTCTTGTTCCCAGTAACGCAGTACGTGTGCCTTGACACCGCAGAGTTGCGCTGCCTCACTGATGGAGAAGTAGCGTTTGTCCGGAATGTCGGGCAGTGGTTCCAGTTTGCCCGCTTTAACTTTGCTGCTCGGACCTGCCATTCACATAGGCCTTGAGCTTTTGACTGGGGTGAAAGGTCACCACCCGCCGTGCGGTTATGGTAATTTCCACTCCCGTCTTGGGATTCCGGCCTGGGCGGGGATTTTTCTCGCGCAGGGTAAAGTTGCCAAAGCCCGATAGCTTCACCTCTTCCCCACGCGCCAAGGTCTCCCGAATACTGTCAAAAAAAGACTCGACGATACCCTTGGCCTCGCGTTTGTTCAGGCCCATGGTATCGTACAACATATCCACGATCTCCGCTTTGGTCACCGCCATGTTTCACCCCTGGATGCGCAGCTGAATGGATCCCAGTGTCCGCAGCGCGGCGAGGATCCTCTCTAATTCGCCCTGTACCTCGGATTCCGTGAGCGTCCTGTCGTCTTCCTGCAGGAGCAGCCCGACCCCAAGTCCGTAATGTCCCGGCGCCACCTGGCTTCCCTGGTAGCGATCGAATATCCAGTGCTCCCGCACGGCGCGGCTGGCCGCCTCCCGCACCGTCCGCAGCACCTGGCCGGCGCTGATGCCCTCGGGCACGATCAGGGCCAGATCCCGCCGCAGGCCAGGTTGTGACGGAATGGGCTGGAAGTGGACCGATTTTCCGTGCTTGGCCAAGGCTTCCAAGTCTAGATAGAAGAGAAAGGCCGCCTTGTCCAGTTCGTAACGCTCGTGCAGGTTTGGGCGCAGCGCGCCGATGCTGCCCAAGAGCGACCCATCGAGCCAGAGATCGGCAGACTGACCAGGGTGCAGATTGGGATTGCAGCTACGTCGATACTCCAGATCCAGCGTCTGCCAATGGCGGAGCAGACCCTCGACATCGCCCCGCAGATCGTAGAAATCGCACCACGGAGACGGCCCGGACCAATGCTCCGGCAGGGCCGGGCCGTGTATCACGCCAGCTAGTTGCAGCCTTTGCTGCGCACCGGTAAAGATGCGTCCCATCTCAAAGAGCCGCACCCGCTCCTGCTGCCGGTTGACGTTGAACTGCAGGGCCTGTAGCAGCCCAGGCCAAAGGCTGCCGCGCAGGACGGCCAGGTCGTTGCTCAAGGGATTGCGCAGGGCAACGGGTTCGTCGTCCGGGCAAAAGCGCGCCTGAGCCTCAGCGGAGATGAAACTGTAGGTAATGACCTCGTGATAATCCCGGGCAACCAGAAAAGCGCGCAGCGCTTCGGCACGTGGCTCCGGCGCGAGCGGGTGGGGCGCCAGTAGGCCGAGTGGCTGGCGCTGCGGCAACTGATCGTAGCCGCTGATCCGCGCAATTTCCTCGATGAGGTCGGCCTCGATCCGCAGGTCGTAGCGATGGCTTGGCGGCTGTACCCGCCAGCTTCCCTCACCCTGAGCCTCCACACTGCAGCCCAGCGCCGACAGTATCTCCCGAATGCGCTCGGCGGGTGGCGCAAAGCCCAGGATCCGCGCCACCCGCTGGCTTCGTAGTGGGATCCAGGGTAGATCGGGTTCGGCGTTGGCGACCATGGCGCTCGCCAATACGGTGACGCGGGCGTGGTGGGCCATGCTCTGCCACGTTGCCACCGCCGCCGGCAGGCCAAGACGAAAGTCCACGCCGCGCTCGAAGCGCATTGCTGCCTCGGTCTGCAGCCCCAGGCGCCGCGCCCGGCCCTGCACGGCCTTTGCCTGAAAGTAGGCGGATTCCAGAACGATCCGGCGGGTATCGTCGTGGACCGCAGTGCGACGTCCGCCGATGATGCCGGCCAGGGCCACCGGACCCTCGTCATCGGCAATGACGAGCATGTCGGATTCCAGAATCCGATCGCGCCCATCCAGTGCATCCAGGATTTCTCCGGATCGGGCCCAGCGTACCGTCAAACCGCCGCGGATTTGGTCGGCGTCGAAGGCGTGCATGGGCTGACCCAGGGCGAGCATCTGCAGGTTGAGCCAGTCCACCACGGGTGCTACCTGGCGCTGCCCACTGCGCCGCAAGCGTTCGCGCAGGTGGTCGGGCAGGCGCGTGGGCAAATCCTCCAGAAGCAGCGCGTGGTAGCGTGGACAAGCTTGTGCAGCGGCAGGCTCCACGGCGATCTGCAGACGCTCGCCCAGGGGTGCCCTCTGCGCTTGCTGCGCCCAGGATACGGCCTGCGGCTGCCAGGCGCGCAACATTCCGGCACCCAGGGCCGAGAGATCCCGCGCAATCCCCAGGTAGGAGAAGGCATCGCCGCGATTGGGGGTGATGCCCAAGGTCAGAATCTCATCGTCCAGGCGCAGATAATCGTACAGGGCATGCCCCAGGGGTGCCTGCGCATCCAGCTCCAGCAGGCCGCTGCTGCCATCGGCAAGGTTCAGTTCCGCGGCAGAGCAGAGCATGCCCTCGGAGCGCACCCCCCGCAGCTCCGTTTCCTGGATATGGACGTCGCCCGGCAACAAAGCCCCCGGCAGAGCCAGAGGCACGCACTGGCCGGGACGGAGGTTAGCAGCGCCACAGACCACCTGGCGCAAACGACCGTCGCCAGCGTCCACCTCCGCTATGCGCAGTTTTTCCGCTTGCGGGTGCGACCGCACGGTGCGAACCGCAGCGACAACGACGCCCGGCAACGGGGAAGCCGCACGGTCGATGGCTTCCACCTCGATGCCACCCATGGTGAGGCTCTCGGCGAGGCGCTGCGTACTCCAGCTGCTGTCCAGCCAAGCCTCGCGTAACCATTGGATGCTGATCTGCATGGCTATCCTCAGGCAAACTGGCGCAGAAAACGAATATCGTTTTCAAAGAAGAGCCGCAGATCGTTTACCCCATAACGCAGCATGGTCAGTCGCTCCACACCCAGGCCAAAAGCAAAGCCGGCAAAGCGCTCATTGTCTACGCCGGCCATCTCCAGTACCGAGGGGTGGACCATGCCGCAGCCCAGAACCTCCAGCCAGCCCGTCTGCTTGCACACGCGACAGCCCTTGCCTTCGCAGATGACACAGCCCACATCGACTTCCGCCGATGGCTCGGTAAAGGGGAAATAGGAGGGTCGAAATCGCACCGGCAGATCCTTGCGCTGGAAGAAGGCCTGCAGAAAATCGGCAAGCAGTCCGCGCAGATCGGCAAAATTGACGGATTCGTCCAGGAAAAGCCCTTCCACCTGGTGAAACATGGGCGTATGCGTAAGATCCGAGTCGCGCCGATAGACGCGACCCGTGGCAATCATGCGCAGGGGCGGTTCATGCGACTCCAAGTAGCGTATCTGTACGGGCGAGGTGTGGGTGCGCAGGACGTGACTGTCGTCCAGATAGAAGGTGTCGTGCATGGCCCGGGCAGGATGGTCGGCGGGAATGTTGAGGGCCGTGAAATTGTGAAAGTCGTCCTCGATTTCCGGGCCATCCGCCACCTCGAATCCGAGCTGGGTGAAGAATTCCTCGATCCATTGGAGCGTCTGGCGAATGGGGTGCAGGCTGCCGTGCTGCACGGCTCGCCCGGGCAGGGTGATATCGATGCTCTCGGCGGCCAGACGCGCCACCATGGCCTCTTCCTCGAGCACCCTACGGCGCGCCTCGAGCCACTCCTGAATGTCGTCCTTGAGCACATTCAGTTTTTGCCCGGCCTCCCGGCGCGCCTGGGGATCGAGCCCCGCCAGAGCCTGCATGGCCTGGGTGAGCATCCCTTTTTTACCCAGATACTGTACGCGCAGGGCTTCCAGGGCGCGAAGGTCCTGCGCCCCGGCTATGCTGTCTGCGATCTCCGCGGAGGAGGCCATGGAGCTTCCCGCGTCGGCCATAGCCTCGTCCTCGCTTAGGCTGCGGCGCTGTGCTGTTCCTTGGCCAACTCCACCAAGCGCGAAAAAGCTTCCTTGTCGCGTACGGCGATGTCGGCCAGAACCTTGCGGTCCAACTGCACGCCGGCGCGCAGGAGGCCGTTCATGAAGCGGCTGTAACTCATGCCTTCGGCTCGTGCCGCGGCGTTGATACGGACGATCCACAGACTGCGGAAATCGCGCTTCTTGGTACGACGATCCCGGTATTCGTAGGTCAGCGCCTTCATCACCGCCTGATGGGCGATGCGATAGTTGCTCTTGCGTTGACCGCGGAAACCCTTGGCACGATCCAATACCTTCTTGTGCCGGGCGTGGGCCGTGACGCCCCGTTTTACTCTTGGCATGACTCAACTCCTCTCAACATGGATACCTCTGGGCTACCTGAACCCTTAGGCGTACGGTAGCATCCGTCGCAGAGCGGCCTGGTCGCTGCCCGAGGTCACCAGGGTGTGCCGCAGGTGACGTTTGCGCTTGGTGCTCTTCTTGGTCAGGATATGATTCAAGAAGGCCTGACGGTGCTTGAACTTGCCGGAGCCGGTACGCTTGAAACGCTTGGCAGCCCCGCGATTGGTCTTCATTTTTGGCACGATACTCTCCTATTTCTTCCGTGGCGCGATCACCATCACCATCTGCCGACCTTCCATCCGTGGTCGTTGTTCCACCACGCCCATTTCCAGCAAATCCTTTTCCACCCGGTTGAGGACTTCCATGCCCAATTCTGGATGGGTCATCTCGCGACCGCGAAAACGCAGGGTAATCTTGACACGGTCTCCATCCTCCAGAAAGCGCACGATGTTGCGTAACTTGATCTGATAGTCGGCGTCATCGGTCCGGGGTCGAAACTTGATCTCCTTGACCTGACTCTGCTTTTGCTTACGTCGCGCCTCATGCTGCCGCTTGCTTTCCTGAAAGCGGTATTTCCCGTAATCCATGATTCGGCAGACGGGCGGGTTGGCTTGTGGAGCGATTTCCACGAGATCCAGATCCGCGGATTCCGCTGCTGCCAGTGCCTCGAACAGAGACACGATACCCAACTGGTCCCCTTCAACGCCAATGAGACGGACCTTTGCGGCCGTGATCTCCCGATTGACGTTTACCTCTTTCTCCGTCGCGATAGTCCTACCCTCCCCCTAGCCCTGCCAATCGAGGGCGTTTTGACGGCTCTCGTCCATTGCCTTCAGATTTGCCGCCACATCCGCGAGCTTCAGGCTTCCCAGATCTACGCCGTCGCGACTGCGCAGAGCCACCTCACCAGCCGCCTTTTCGCGTTCCCCAACGACGGCAAGGAAGGGGACCCGACGCAAAGTGTGGGCGCGTATTTTATAGCCGATCTTCTCGTTTCTCAAGTCCGATTCGACCCTTAGACCCGCCGCGCCGAGGGTGGACTGGACCATTTGGGCATAGTCGGCCTGATGCTCACTGATGGGCAGGACGACCACCTGGGTGGGCGCAAGCCAAAGGGGAAATTTCCCCTCGTAGTGTTCGATGAGAATGCCGAAGAAACGCTCTATGGAGCCAAAGATGGCTCTGTGGACCATGATGGGGGTCCGGCGGCTACCGTCCTCATCCACGTATTCCATGGCAAAACGCTGGGGCAGATTGAAATCGAGCTGGATGGTGCTGCACTGCCACTTTCGACCGATGGCGTCTTCGATCTTGAGGTCGATCTTGGGGCCATAGAAGGCCCCGCCACCGGCGTCGACCCGGTATTCGAGGCCGGCCCGGGCCAGGGCGCCCTCCAGGGCGCGGGTCGCGGTCTCCCAGATCTCGTCGCTGCCGACGGAGTGCTCGGGGCGGGTGGAGAGGTGGACCTCATAGCGTTGGAAGCCGAAGGTGCCGAGAATATTCTGGGTGAGGGCGAGGACTCCAGCGATCTCCGCCTCGATCTGGTCGGGGCGGCAGAAGATGTGGGCGTCGTCCTGGGTAAAGCCGCGCACGCGCATGAGCCCGTGCAAGGCTCCGGACATCTCGTGGCGGTACACCGTCCCAAGCTCCGCCCAACGAATGGGCAGATCCCGGTAGGAACGTAGCGTGTTCTTGTAGATGAGGATGTGGAAGGGGCAGTTCATGGGCTTGAGCTGGTAGGGCTCGCCCTCGTCTTCCATGGGTTGGAACATGGAGTCGGCGTAAAAATCCTTGTGGCCCGAGGTAAACCAGAGTTTCTCGTGGGCTATGTGGGGCGTGTAGAGCAACTCGTAGCCGCCCCTGAGGTGAGCCTGCCGCCAGTAATCCTCGATGACCTTGCGTATTTGCGCTCCCTGGGGATGCCAGAAGACCAGGCCGCCACCGGCATCTTCCTGAATGGAAAAGAGGTCCAGATCCCGTCCGATACGGCGATGATCGCGGCGTTCGGCCTCGGCCATCTGCGCAAGGTAAGCGTCCAGTTCCTTCTGGGTCGCCCAGGCGGTACCGTAGATACGTTGCAGCATGGGATTGCGGGCATCGCCCCGCCAATAGGCGCCGGCCACCCGCAACAGCTTGAAGGCCCCCAGCACTCCGGTGCGCGGAACGTGTGGTCCGCGGCACAGGTCCACGAAGTCCCCTTGGTGGTAGAGGGTCAGGGGCTCGTCGGCCGGGATGTCGCGGATGATCTGGACCTTGTAGTCTTCCCCGAGGTCCGCAAAGCGGGCGATGGCCTCCTCCCGCGAGACCGTCTCGCGTCGGACCGGAAGGTCCGCCTGAACCAGTTCGTGCATGCGCTTTTCGATGGCCTCGAGGTCTTCCGGGGTGAAGCCCCGCGAAAAGGCAAAATCGTAGTAGAAACCCTGGTCGATGACTGGCCCGATGGTCACCTGGGCCTCAGGGAACAGATCCTGTACCGCCTGGGCCAGCAGGTGCGCCGTGGAGTGGCGCAGAATCTCGAGACCCTCCGGCGTGTCTTTGGTGACTATGGTTACCTCGGCATCCGTGGCGATGGTGCGGGAAAGATCCTGCAACTGCCCGTTTACGCGCATGGCCAAGGCTGCCTTGGCCAGACCCTTGCCAATACTCTCAGCCAGTTCCACTCCCGTGACGGCAGCCGGGAACGACCGTACCGTGCCGTCGGGTAAGCGTATGTCGGGCATGCTGCCTCCAAAGAAAAAGCACCAGTGAGGAAAGCCTCCTGGTGCGGGCCCTTCTGATACCGAATTGGTAGGCACGGGCGGTTTCGAACCGCCGACCTCTACCGTGTCAAGGTAGCGCTCTCCCCCTGAGCTACGCGCCTGGAGAGCGCGAAGATAGCAAGCCGCCCTGGCCCCGTCAAGATTTTCTCAGCAGAGGCAGGACATTGAAGCGCCAGATGAAGCCGGGTATGGCGAAGACCGCGAACATGCACAGGGCGATGACATAGAACTCCCAACCCTCGGGACTGAGGTGGCCATCCAGTTTCCATTCCATCCCCATGCCGATACACCCCGCCAGAAAATACATGGCAAGCCATTCCCCGAGATACCAGGCCAGAGACTTTTCACCCTGTGGACCGACGATGAAGCGGCGCGAGCTCAGCCACGGCAGATTGGCAGCAAGAAAGGCGATGAAGATGTAGATCAATGACCAGTTCTGCAAGGACATCACAAGACTCCCTGAAGGGCTTGGAAGCAGAGGCCGAGCAGGGCCCCCGGCAATATCCCTAGCAACAAGAGTGCCACACTGTTGAGACCGAGCACGGTACGGGTCAGGGCATCCGGGGCGAGTTCCGGGGCATCCTGGGGCACGGGATCAAAATACATGACCTTGACCACCCGCAGATAGTAGAAGGCACCGACCACCGCCATGAGGATGGCAAAAACGGCGAGGGGCACGTAGCCCGCCTGAACCAGAGCTTGAAAGACAGCGAGTTTGGCCGTAAAGCCGACGGTGGGCGGCACGCCCGCCATGGAAAACATGACGATGAGCATGAGCAGTGCGTACCAGGGCCGACGCTGGGCAAGACCGGCAAAGTCGGCAATATCCTCCGCCTCGAAGCCTTCCCGACTGAGCAGCAGGATCATCCCGAAACCGGCCGCCGCCATCAGCGCATAAACGAGCACATAGTAGAAGGCACTGGCCAGCCCGTTGGCGTTGCCGGCGACGATACCCAGGGACAGAAAACCGATGTTGCTGACGGTGGAGTAGGCCAACATCCGTTTGAGATTGCTCTGGGCGATGGCGACGACATTGCCGATGAGCAGGGACGCCACGGCCAGAGCGACAAACAGTTGCTGCCAGATCTCCACCGCACCGGCATTGCCCTGTGCCAGAATGCGGAGGACCAGAGCAAAGGCGGCGACCTTGGGGGCCGTGGCCATGAACAGGGTCATGACCGTTGGCGCCCCCTGGTAGGCGTCGGGAATCCACATGTGAAAGGGTGCCGCACCGAGTTTGAAGGCGATGCCCGCCACCACGAAGACCAGAGCCATGGTCAGCACGAAATTATCGGCACCGGCATTGACCAAGCCCCCGGCAATGTGGGCGATGTCCAGGCTTCCCGTGAGGCCATAGAGCAGAGACATGCCGTACAGTAACAAGCCCGACGCCAGGGCACCCAGGATGAAGTATTTCAGCGCTGCTTCCACCGCCCGTAGGTTGTCCCGCTGCAGGGCGACCAGGGCGTACTGACTCAGGGCCAGGAGTTCCAGCCCAAGATACAGGATCAGGAGATTCGCTCCGGAGATCATGATCATGCTGCCGAGCAGGGCAAAGAGCAGCAGAACGAAGACCTCGCCACGGTACAGGCTGCGTTCGCGCAGATATCGCGGCGAGTAGAGGAGCACGAGGAGACTGAGCAACTCCACCGACAGCTCGGCCACCAGGGTGAAGGGATCCAGGAGCAGCTGGCCGGCAAAGGCCGAGCCATTGAGACCCCACTGCGCCAGTGTCAGCAGCATGGCGCCCAGGATCGTCACCGCGCTGAGCAGCGCCGCCAGGTGTGGGCTGCGCTGCCCCCAGAACAGATCGGCCAGCAATACCGCGCAAGCCATCACCAGCACCCAGATCTCGGGGATGGCAAAGGTCCAATGGTGCAAGAGGGCGGGCATCAAAAGCTCCTTCATGCGGGAATCTTGCTGACGGCCACCTGCGTCAGCAGATGCTGCACAGAGGCGTGGACGATGTCGAGAAAGGGCGCTGGCCACACCCCCATGAGCAGGGTGAGGACGGCCAGGGACCCCAGCACGAGAAATTCCTGCAGGTTCAAATCCTGCAGGGCCGCCACCTGCGGGTGGATGACGGGTCCGAAAATGACGCGCTTGAAGAGCCAGAGGGTGTAGCCGGCACCGGTGATGAGACCCGTTGCCGCGACGATGGCCGCCCAGGGCTGTACCTGGTAGGTACCCAGTACCACCATGAACTCACCGACGAAGCCCGAGGTGCCGGGCAGACCCACGTTGCCCATGGCGAAAAGCATCATGAAGCTCGCGAAGATGGGCATGACGTTGGCCACCCCACCGTAGGCGTGGATGTCGCGCGTGTGCATGCGATCGTAGAGCACCCCGATGCACAGGAACATGGCCGCGCTGATGAAGCCGTGGGAAAGCATCTGGATGATGCCCCCCTCCATGGCTGTGGCATCAAAGACAAAGAATCCCAGGGTCACGAAACCCATGTGGGCGATGGAGGAGTAGGCCACCAGCTTTTTCATGTCCTGCTGGACGATGGCCACCAGGGCGATGTAGACGATGGCGATGAGGGACAGGAGGACCATCAACCAGGCCAGGTGGTGGCTTGCGTCCGGGGTGATGGGCAGGCTCAGGCGCAGAAAACCGTAGGCGCCCATCTTCAGCATGACGGCGGCGAGGATCACGGAGCCCGCTGTGGGTGCCTCCACGTGGGCGTCCGGCAGCCAGGTGTGCACCGGCCACATGGGGATCTTCACCGCAAACGCCAGGAAGAAGGCCAGGAAAATCCAGATCTGCGCCACCATGCCCAGGGGAGTGTTCTGGAAGGTGAGGAGGTTGAAGCTACCACCGCTGTGGAAATGCAGGTAGAGCAGGGCAACCAGCATCAGCACCGAGCCCAGGAAGGTGTACAGGAAGAACTTGATGGTGGCGTAGACTCGCCGCGGTCCGCCCCAGACCCCGATGATGAGGAACATGGGGATGAGGGTGGCTTCCCAGAAAAAGTAAAAGAGGATGGCATCCAGGGCGCAGAACACACCGATCATCAACCCGTCCATGATGAGGAAGGCCCCCAGGAACTGCGCCAGGCGCCTTTCCACATTGGTCCAGGAGCTGATCACCACGAGGATCGTAAGGAAGCTGGTCAGGAGCACGAACCACAGGGAGATACCATCCACTCCCAGGTGGTAATCGATGTTCAAGGCCGGAATCCAGGGGATCCGCTCCACAAACTGCATGGCGGCGGTGCGGGTGTCGAAGCCCGCCAGGATTTCCAGGGTAATGGCAAAGGTCACGACCGAACCCAGCAGGGCCACCCAGCGAACCAGGGTCGCGCGTTTATCGCCCAGGGCCAGCACCAGGATACCAAAGGCGATGGGCACCCAGATGGATTGACTCAGTACAGCCTCAGTCCACACGATTCAGCCCCTCCAGATCATGAAATAGCTCATGAACAGGACGAGGCCGATGATCATGGCAAAGGCATAGTGGTAGATATAACCGCTTTGCAGGCGGCGCCAGGATAGGGCTGCGCGACCCACCTCCCGGGCCGAGCCATTGACGAGCCAGCCGTCGATGACCTGCTCATCGCCCTGATGCCAGAAGCGCCGTCCGAACCAGAGGGCAAGAGGTACCAGGACCCCGTTGTTGAAGGCGTCGAAGCCATATTTTTTGCGCAGGATCCAGGAAAAAGGCGCGAGGGCGCGGTCAAGGCGCGCGGGGACACCGTCGTGCCAGGCATAGAAATAGGCCGCCAAGGCGATCCCCGACAGGGCCAACCAGAACGGCCAGGCCATGAGGCCCTCCAGTACGAAGGCCCAGGCGCCATGCCAGTGCGCGGCAATCTCGGCCACGGTATCGAGCCCTGGGCGGATGCTCAAGGAAGTATCGAGAAAGCTCCCGAGACCCACGGGACGCACGTAGGCCCAGCCCGCGTACACGGCGGGCACACTGAGGGCAAGGAGGGGTAGGGTAATCACCCAGGGGGACTCGTGCAGATGTGCCCGGGTGTGCTCATCCATCCGCGGCGCACCGTGAAAAACGAGAAAAAACATGCGAAAGGTGTAGAGTGCGGTCACCAGCACCCCGAGGACGAGGAAGGCATGGGCCCAACCCGCGCCGGGAATGTGGGACAGACCAACAGCCTCGATGATGAGGTCCTTGCTGAAAAAACCCGAGAAGGGCGGAATACCCGCCAGGGCGAGACTGCCGATGAGGAAGGTGACGTAGGTCACCGGCATGTGGCGCCGAAGGCCGCCCATCTTGCGGATGTCCTGTTCGTTGGCCATGGCGTGGATCACGGAGCCCGCCGCCAGGAAGAGCAGGGCCTTGAAAAAGGCATGGGTCATCAGGTGGAAAATGGCCGCCGAGAAAGCCGATGCCCCGAGCGCTGCCGTCATGTAGCCCAACTGGGACAGGGTGGAATAGGCAATGATCCGTTTGATGTCGTTTTGCACGAGACCGATGAGTCCCATGGACAGGGCCGTGATGGCGCCGATGAGGAGGATGACGGACAGCGCCGTGGTGGACTCCTCGTAGATGGGCGACATGCGTGCCACCATGAAAATGCCGGCGGTGACCATAGTGGCGGCGTGGATCAGGGCCGAGATGGGCGTGGGGCCCTCCATGGACTCCGGCAGCCAGACGTGCAGCGGCACCTGAGCCGATTTACCCATGGCGCCGATGAAGAGCAGGATGGCGATCCAGGTAAGCACGGACCAGTGCGCGCCGGGAATGATCTCCACCGTTTGCCCGACGAGACCGGGAACCGCCGCAAAAACCGTGCGGTAGTCGAGGCTTCCGCAGTAATGGTAAATGGCGGCAATGCCCAAAAGAAAGCCAAAGTCGCCCACGCGGTTGACGAGGAAGGCCTTGATGGCAGCCTGGTTGGCGCTCTCGCGCGTGAACCAGAAACCGATGAGCAGGTAGGAAACGAGCCCCACGGCCTCCCAACCAAAAAAGAGCTGCAAGAAATTGTTGCTCATCACCAGCATCAACATGCTGAAGGTGAACAGGGCGATGTAGCTGAAAAAGCGCGCGTAGCCCGGATCGTCGTGCATGTAGCCGATGGTGTAGATGTGCACGCACAGGGATACGAAGGTGACCACCACCAGCATCAGCGCCGTGAGACTGTCGATGTCAAAACCGATGGAAACGGGCAGACTCCCCAACACACCCCAGGTATACACGTTGCCGTAGAAGCCGATCCCGTGGACGCTTTGCCAGAGAACGTGCAGGGAAAGCACAAAGGACAGGGCGACGCCCAGGATGGGAAACCAGTGCGCCTGCTCCCGCAACTTCCAGCCGAAGAGACCGGCAATCAGGGCGCCCGCCAACGGGGCGAGGGGGATCAGAAGATAGACAAAAAGCGGGCTTTGCCCATGCAGCCATTGGAAAATCCACATACTAGCCCCGTAATTCGTCGATGTCGTCCACGTTGATGCTGTGACGCTTGCGGAAGTACACCACCAGGATGGCGAGCCCGATGGCCGCTTCGGCCGCGGCCACCGTCAGTATGAAGAACACGAAGATCTGTCCTTCCAGATTACCGAGATAGCGGGAAAAGGCCACAAAGTTGATGTTCACGGCCAGGAGCAGGATCTCGATGGCCATGAGCAGGATGATGACGTTCTTGCGATTGAGAAAGATGCCGACGACGCCAATGGAAAAGAGTAGAGCGCCCAGGATGAGCCAGGCCGCGAGGGTAGGCTGGCCGCTCATGGACGCGGCCTCCGCAGATCCACGAGCCTGAGGCGCTCACTGACCTTCACTGCTAGCTGCCGGCCGATATCCTGAGTCTTGCTCTGGGGCCGACGCCGCAGGGTCAGGGCGATGGCGGCGATGATGGCAATGAGGAGAATGACCGCCGCAATTTCAAAGGGATACAGATACTGTGTGTAGAGCAGTCCGCCCAAGGCCCGGGTGTTGTCGGCATTGGCCGGCAGGGCGGCGGGGGCAGGCACGTGCCCCAGAGGCGCCGTCCAAAAGACGGCGGCGAGTTCCAGAACCCCCAGGATCGCCACCGCCAGCCCCAGGGGCAGATAGTGCAGAAAGCCCTCCTGCAGGCGAGCCAGATTGATATCCAGCATCATCACCACGAACAAAAACAGCACCATCACCGCGCCCACGTAGACGAGGATCAGGATGAGGCCCAGAAACTCCGCACCCAACAGCAGGAACAAGGCCGCGGCATTGAAGAAGGCCAACACCAGATAGAGGCTCGCGTAGACCGGATTGCGGGCGGTGATGACGAGCAACGCCGACAGCAGGAGAATGGCCGAAAATACGTAAAAAAGCAGGGTCGTCACCAGCATCCGCCCACTCCCTCAGCGGTAGGGGCGGTCGGCCGCCCGATCCGCGGCCAGCTGCCGTTCCAGGCGGTCGCCGTTGGCGAGCAGCCGCTCCTTGTTGTACAGGAGCTCCGCCCGCGTCTCGGCATGGTAATCGAAGACCCGGCTCTCGACGATGGAATCCACGGGACAGGATTCCTCGCAGAGCCCGCAGAAGATGCATTTGCTGAGATCGATATCGTAGGCCGTGGTGCGCCGGGTACCGTCGGCCCGCTCCTCGCCACGGATGGTAATGGCCAGTGCCGGGCAGACGGCCTCGCAGAGCTTGCAGGAGATGCAGCGTTCCTCGCCATTCTCGTAGCGCCGCAGGGCGTGCAGTCCGCGGAAGCGGGGCGACTGGGGAGTGCGCTCTTCCGGGTACTGCACCGTGAACTTCCGGCCAAAGAAATAGCGTCCCGTCAGCTGCATGCCACGCAGGAGCTCGGTCAGGAAAAAGCTGTGGAACCACTGTTTTGGACGTATCTGCATGGTGGCTTCTCTCTAGCGCAAGAGGCTGCGTAAGGGCGTCTCCAGGGCGATGCCGATGACCACGATCCAGGCGATGGTCACCGGGATGAATACCTTCCACCCCAGCCGCATGATCTGATCGTAACGATACCGTGGAAAAGTGGCGCGAATCCAGAGAAAGACGTACAGCAGGAAAGCCGTCTTCAACAGCAGCCAGACGATACCCGGAACCCAGGTGAAGGGCGCAATGGCCAAGGGCGGGTACCAACCGCCCAGGAAAAGCACCGAAGTGAGCAGGGAGACGAAGATCATGTTGGCGTATTCCGCCAGGAAAAAGAGCGCAAAGCCCATGCCCGAATATTCCACGTGAAAACCGGCGACGATCTCCGATTCGCCCTCGGCGACATCGAAGGGCGCCCGGTTGGTCTCGGCGACTCCCGAGATGAAGTACACCAGGAAGAAGGGAAAGAGGGGCAACCAGTACCAGGACCAGAAGCCGCCGCCCGCCTGCGCCGCGACGATCTTGCTGAGGTTCAGGCTCTGCGCCACCATCAACACGCCCACCAAGGCAAAGCCCATGGCGATTTCATAGGCGACGAGCTGGGCCGCGGCGCGCATGGCTCCCAAAAAGGCGTACTTGGAGTTGGAGGCCCAGCCGGCAACGATGATCCCGTAGACACCCAGCCCGGCGACGGCGAGCACGTAGAGCAGGCCCGCATTCATGTTGGCGATGGCCACATCGGGACCGAAAGGTACCGCAGCCCAGACCAGCATGGCCGGTACGAAGGCCAGCACCGGCGCCGTCAGAAAAAGGAAGCGGTTGGCATTGGTGGGGATGACCACTTCCTTGAAGAGCAGCTTCAGGGCATCGGCAATGGGTTGCAGCAGGCCGCGAAAGCCCACCCGGTTGGGGCCAAGACGGATCTGCATGTAACCGATGACCTTGCGCTCGGCCAGGGTGAGATAGGCGACGGCAGCCAGCAGGGGGACGAGAACCGCGACGATCTTCAGCAAGGACCAGAGGGCTGGCCACCAGGGGGTCGAGGTGAGCTCCGCAAAGACCATGAATGCTCCTTCAGACCGCTTGTCGCCGCGCCGCGCGGCCCACTGCACAGGATCCTGCCACGCCACCCAGGGCAACGCTCTCGGCCGTTCCCAGCGGCAACCACACGGAGCCCCGGGGAATCCCCGCGTCCGCCAGCAGTGGCAGGGCAACCAGGGCACCTCCCGCCCTTTGCAATTCCACCACGCTGCCCAAGCCCCGCGCCTCGATGTCGTCGGGGTGCATGCGGCAGGCTGCGCGCCGGCGCAGGGGGTTCGCGCGGCGGACCAGAGGATCGGCCGTGTAGATGGTCCAGTCCCCGAGTAGGCGTAGATCGCCCTCGGGCAGCGGCTCGGCGGCGGCCATTGCCAGCTCTGGGAAGGTGCCAAAGGCGGGCACATCCAAGGGGAAATCCCCCAGAGTGCCGTGCCAGGCGGCCTGAACCTCCTCGAGATCGTTGAAGGCGAGGCCGGCGATGCCCAGATGATCGGCCAGCACACGCAGCACCTTCCAGCCCGGACGGGCCTCGCCCACGGGTGCCACCGCGGCCCGATAGTGTTGCAGACGCCCCTCGTTGTTGATGAAGCTGCCGGCACTCTCAGCCCAGCTGGCCAGGGGCAGGAAGACCTGGACCGAATCCGGCAGGTGGCCGGTGAAATGGCCAAGGGCCAGCACGAATTCTGCCTGCCCCAAGGCGTGCCGCGCTGCCTCTGCATCCAGGCTATCGTACGTCGGCTCCACACCGTAGAGCACAAAGCCCTTGTGGGCGTTGGACCAGGTGGGGCTGCGATCCCCCGCCACGCTCGCGCCCCCGGGCCGGCGCTGGGGAACGCAGCCCAAAAGCCAGGCACCGGCGGCATTGGCGGCGTTGGCAAGCCAGCCGGTCCGGGCCCCGGCAAGCGCGGCAACGCGCTGGATGGCCAGCAGCAGTTCGGCGGCCCGGGGATGCTGCAGGGCGTCGTTACCGATGAGCAACAGCGGGTCCTCCGCCGTGCGCAGGGCCGTGGCCAAGCGCGCCAGCGCTCCCTCGTGGGATTGCGCCGTGGCACCGCGCAATAGCTCCTCGAGGCGCTGGTAGAGGCCGAGATCGTTTCCGGTCTCCGAGAAGATTCCCTGCACCGGAAAGTTGAATTCCCGCAGTACGGTGTTGATGGCGTAGATCTCGGCACCCGCCAGGGCTGCCTTGCGCAGGCGGTGGTTGGTCAGGGGTTGCTGCTCCCGCGGGAAGGCATGGCAGAGGAGAACGGTGCGCTCCCGTTCCAGGTCCTCGAGACTCATGTTGAGGGCGGGGTAGAGGGGCATGGCGGCGTCGGCGCGGAAATCCGTCTGCCGCAGCCGATGCTCGATGTGCGCCACGCCCAGCGCGCGAAAGAGCGCCTGAAAAAGAAAAAGCTCTTCGTTGCTGCTATTGGGGGATATGAGTGCGGCGATGGCCTGCGGACCGTGTTTCTGGATGAGGTGCTCCAGACCCGCCGCAGCCACCTCGAGGGCTTCTGCCCAGCTGGCCGGTTGCAGGCTACCGTTGACGCGCAGCAGGGGAGTCTGGCCACGGTCGCTGGCCGCAAGCCCGGCGTAGGCGAAGCGGCCCTTGTCGCAGATCCATTCCTCGTTGACGCTCTCGTTGGCGCGTGGCAACACCCGCAGCACGTCCTTGCCCAGGCTTTGCACGTCGGTGTTGCAGCCCGTGGAGCAGTGCGGACAGAGGCTTGGGGTGTGCTTCAGTTCCCAGGAGCGCGCCTTGTACCGAAAGGGTTTGCTGGTCAGGGCGCCGACGGGACAGAGGTCGATCATGTTGCCCGACAGCTCCGACGACACGGCCTTGGCCACGTAGGTGCTGATGGCTTCCTTTTCGCCGCGGCCGACCACCCCCAGTTCCATGATGCCGCCGATCTCCTGACCGAAGCGCACGCAGCGGGTGCACTGGATGCAGCGGGTCATCTCCGTGGCGATGAGTGGGCCGATGTCCTTGTCCGCTACGACCCGCTTCTCCTCCTGATAGAAGCTGTGGGGATTGGCGTAGCCCATGGTGATGTCCTGCAGTGGACACTCGCCCCCTTGGTCACAGACCGGACAATCCAGGGGATGATTGATGAGCAGGAACTCCAGGACCCCCTGCTGCGCCGCCTTCGCCTTGGCCGAGCGGGTCTGGATCTTCATGCCGTCGGCGCAGGGGGTAGCGCAGGCGGGCAGAGGTTTCCACTGCTTCTCCACGTCCACCAGACACATGCGGCAATTGGCGGCGATGGACAACTTGGGGTGGTAGCAGAAGACCGGGATGTAGATACCCAGCTGTCGCGCCGCCTCGAGGATGGTGGTACCGGCGGCGACGTCCAGTTCCCGGCCATCGATCTCGATGTGTGGCATCAGGCGGCCCTCCGCTGTCCCACCAGACACTGGCCATGGCGGATGTGGTGCTCGTACTCATCGCGGAAGAGTTTGATGGAGCTGACCACCGGCGCCACCCCCCCATCGGCCAGGGCGCAGATGGTACGGCCCTCGATACGCGCGCCGACATTGAGAAGGAGGTCGATGTCCTGGGCGCGGCCCTGACCATTTTCGATGCGGTGCATGACCCGCCACAGCCAGCCCATACCCTCGCGACAGGGGGTGCACTGACCGCAGGACTCGTGCATGTAGAAGCGGGCGATACGCTCCACTACGCGAACGATACAGACGCTGTCGTCGATGACGATGACCGAGCCGGCCCCCAGGGCCGAGCCAGCCTTGGCGATGGAGTCGTAGTCCATGGTGCATTCCATCATGGTGGCACCGGCGAGCATGGCGGTGCTGGTCCCACCGGGGATCACCGCCTTGAGGCTCCGACCCGGATGGAGGCCGCCGGCCATGTCCAGCAGTTCCGGAAAAGGGGTGCCCATGGGCACTTCATAATTGCCTGGGCGCTGCACCTGACCGGTCACCGAAAATATCTTGGTACCGCCGTTGTTGGCCTTGCCGAGATCGAGAAACCACTGGCCGCCGCGGACGATGATGTCGGGCACCGAGGCAAAGGTCTCGACGTTGTTGATGGTGGTGGGGCGACCGTACAGACCATAGCTGGCCGGGAAGGGCGGCTTGAAGCGTGGCTGGCCTTTCTTGCCTTCCAGAGCCTCCATCAGCGCCGTTTCCTCTCCACAGATGTAGGCGCCGGCACCGCGGTGGACGTACAGGTCGAAGGAGAACTCCTGTCCGAGGATACGTTCTCCCAAGAAGCCCGCGGCGTAGGCCTCCTCCAGGGCCGCCTCGACCCGACGGATGGGTTCGATGAACTCACCGCGGATGAAGATATAACCGGCACGCGCGCCCATGGCATAGGCGCCGATGATCATGCCCTCGATGAGCCGATGCGGCTCGTAGCGCATGATATCGCGATCCTTGCAGGTGCCGGGTTCCCCCTCGTCGGCGTTGCAGAGCAGATACTTGGTGCCCGACACCCCCTTGGGCATGAAACTCCATTTGAGGCCCGTGGGAAAACCCGCGCCACCACGCCCGCGCAGGGCAGAGGTCTTCATCTCGGCAATCACCTGCTCAGGCGTGATGCCTTCGGCAAAGATCTTGCGCAGGGCTTGGTAGCCGCCCGTCGACTCATAGACCGACAGGCGATGGGAATCCGGGATCCCGCGATTCTTGAGGGTAACGCCGTTAACGTACATCGCTCGATCCTCCGCGCAGTTGCTCGATGAGGGCGTCCACACCCTCCGGGGTCAGATGCTCAACGTAGCGGTCGCCCAGATGCAGGACCGGGGCGTCCTTGCAGGCGCCCAGACACTCCACTTCCTGCAGGGTGAAGAGCCCGTCCGCCGTGGTCTCGCCGATGCCGATACCCAGACGCTTCTGCAGGTGCGCCAGAATATCGTCGGAGCCATTGAGAAAGCAGGAAACGCTGCCGCACACACAGAGCTTGTGCTTGCCCACGGGTTTGAGGTCGTACATGGTGTAAAAGGTGGCGACCTCGAAGGCCTGAATACTCGGTATCCCCAGCACCTCGGCCACCTCCTCGATGAGCTCCGTGGGCAGCCAGCCGTGCTCTTCCTGGGCAATGCGCAGGGCCGCGAGCAGGGCAGAGCGGGCCTGATCGACAGGATACTTGCGCCGCTCGGCGGCGATGGCGGCAAGGGCGTTTTCCGTAAGCATGGCTTTACCTGTCGATTTCGCCAAAAACGATGTCCATGGTCGCGAGAATGGCCACGACGTCGGCGATCATGTGGCCGCGGGCCATCTCGTCCATGGCAGCCAGGTGCGCGAATCCCGGTGCCCGGATCTTCATGCGGTAGGGCTTGTTGGCACCGTCGGAGACCAGATAGATGCCAAATTCCCCCTTGGGCGCTTCGACGGCGGCGTAGACCTCGCCGGGCGGTACCGCCATACCCTCGGTGAAGAGCTTGAAGTGGTGGATCAGGGCTTCCATGCTGGTCTTCATGGTCTCCCGCGGTGGCGGGGCAATCTTGTAGTCGTCGACTATGACGGGCCCCGGGTTACGGCGCAGCCAATCCACACACTGGGCGATGATGCGATTGCTCTGGCGCATCTCGGCAACGCGCACGAGGTAGCGGTCGTAGCAGTCTCCCTCCTTGCCCACGGGAATGTCGAAGTCGAGGTCGGCGTAGGCGGCGTAGGGCTCGCTGCGCCGCAGATCCCAGGCGACACCGCTGGCGCGCAGCATGGGACCGGTAAAGCCCAGGGCAATGGCGCGCTCGGGGCTGACCACACCGATGCCGACGGTGCGCTGTTTCCAGATGCGGTTGTCCGTGAGCAGGGTCTCGTACTCGTCCACGTAGCCCGGAAAGCGGCGGGTGAAATCCTCGATGAAATCCAGGACGCTGCCCTGCCGGTTGGCATTGAGTTCCGCCAGACGCCGGGCATCGCGGTAGGGCGAGGGCTCGTACTGGGGCATGCGCTCGGGCAGGTCGCGGTAGACGCCGCCCGGACGGTAGTAGGCAGCGTGCATGCGTGCTCCGGAGACCGCCTCGTAGACGTCCATGAGGTCCTCCCGCTCGCGGAAGCAGTACAGAAAGACGCTCATGGCACCGACGTCCAGGGCGTAGGCACCCAGCCACAGGAGGTGGTTGAGGATGCGGGTGATCTCATCGAAGAGGGTACGGATGTATTGGGCGCGGATGGGTATTTCCACCCCCAGCAGCTTTTCGACCGCGCGACAGTAGGCATGCTCGTTGCACATCATGGACACGTAGTCGAGACGGTCCATGTAGGGGAGATTCTGCAGGTAGGTCTTGTGTTCGGCCAATTTCTCGGTGGCGCGGTGGAGCAGGCCGATGTGTGGGTCGGCCCGCTCGATGACCTCCCCATCCAGCTCCAGGACGAGGCGCAGGACACCGTGGGCCGACGGATGTTGCGGCCCGAAGTTCATGGTGAAGTTATTGATTTCCGGCATCGTAACGGCCCTCCTCACCGATCCGCACTATCCGCGGTACCACGACCCGTTCTTCTGTGCGGGTGGGCTCGTAGACGACGCGACGCTGGTCCGCGTCGTAGCGCATCTCCACCGTCCCCACGAGGGGAAAATCCTTGCGGAACGGGTGACCCACGAAACCGTAGTCCGTCAGTATGCGCCGCAGGTCGGGGTGTCCTTCGAACAGGAACCCGAACAGATCAAAGGCTTCCCGCTCGAACCAATTGGCCGCTGGCCAGATCTCCACCGCCGAGGGGACTATCGGCAGCTCCTCATCCAGATACACGCGCACCCGCAGGCGCTGGTGGTGGTTCAGGGAAAGCAGGTGGTAGACCACGGCAAAGCGCGGCCCGCTCCAGCTTCCGTCGCCGTACTCGGCGTAGTCCACGCCACAGAGGTCGATGAGTTGCTGAAAGTCACAGCGGGGGTCGTCGCGCAGGAAGCGCAGGCTCTCCAGCAGGCCGTCCCGCTCCAGCTCCAGCGTGAGCTCAGCGCGATCCACCCGACAGTGGCGCACCCGCTGACCCAACTCCGCCAGAAGGATCTGGCTGGTATCGTTCATGCTCTCGCTCATCGTTTACCTGGCTATGGTGTTGGTGCGGCGGATTTTCTTCTGCAGCTGGATGAGTCCAAAGAGCAGAGCCTCTGCCGTTGGCGGGCAGCCCGGGACATAGACGTCCACCGGCACGATGCGGTCGCAACCGCGCACCACGCTGTAGGAATAGTGGTAATAGCCGCCACCGTTGGCGCAGGAGCCCATGGACACCACCCAGCGTGGCTCGGGCATCTGATCGTAGACCTTACGCAGGGCGGGAGCCATCTTGTTGACCAGGGTACCGGCGACGATCATGACGTCCGACTGTCTTGGGCTCGGACGAAAGATGATGCCGAAGCGGTCCAGATCGTAGCGGGCGGCGCCGGCGTGCATCATTTCCACCGCGCAACAGGCGAGCCCAAAGGTCATGGGCCACAGGGATCCGGTACGACTCCAGTTGACTACCGTGTCGATGCTGGTGGTGACAAACCCCTTCTCGAGGACTCCCTCTATTCCCATTCCAGCGCTCCCTTCTTCCACTCGTAGATGAAACCGACCACGAGAATGGCCAGAAAAATCATCATGGCAAGGAAACCCGTCACACCGATGGCGTCAAAGACCACGGCCCAGGGAAAAAGAAAGGCAATTTCCAGATCGAACAGAATGAAAAGGATGGCGACCAGGTAATACCGCACGTCGAATTTGACGCGCGCATCCTCGAAGGCCTCGAAACCGCATTCGTAGGGGGAGAGTTTTTCGCTGTCCGGCCGTTTGGGGCCGAGGTTGGATCCCAGCCACAGCGGCACGATACCCACCACCAGGGCAACCAGCAAGAAAATGAGTACGGGTAGATAGTGATCCAACATCCGCTACACCCCTCCGCCGAATTCCGGACTTCACCAGGAAGTCATAAAATAATTTTTATCTGTATAATCAATGCCGTGGAAAAGCCCAGAGACAAAAAAACAGCCACGCGGTCTGTGTTTGGTGCCGAAGGCCGGACTCGAACCGGCATGGCTTGCGCCGCCGCCCCCTCAAGACGGTGTGTCTACCAGATTTCACCACTTCGGCTATGACACAAATGTCTCATGCTCCAAGACCAAGGTCAAGGCTTGTGGGTGACCTCTTTGGACGGGGCTTGGGACGCGGACGTCGTTGCCGAGGCTGGAGCCTGGGCGCTGGCGCCGGCCTGAGTGCTGGAGCCTGTAGCCGCCGCTGCGGGAGCCGCGGCAGCCGGCGCCGACGCCGCCGGAAGGGCGATGCCGGAGCTCACGGAGCGGCTCGCGTGGTCGGAAAGGTAAGCCAGTCCCAAGCTGTTGAGAAAGAACAGCGCTCCTACCACCGCCGTAGTGTGGCTAAGGAAATTACCGGCACCGCGCGCACCAAATACGGTCTGGGAACCACCGCCGCCAAACACGGCGCCGATGTCCGCGCCCTGACCTTTCTGGATCAGTACGAGACCCACCAATACCACGCAGATGATGACCTGCAGAATCAAGAGAAAATCGTACATGTCGCCTTAGACTCCTCGACCGACGCTGTGCGCGGCTCGACAGATCTGGATGAACTCGCCGGCCTGCAGGGAGGCGCCACCCACGAGACCACCGTCGATATCCTCGGCGGCGAAGAGTGCTGCGGCGTTGTTCGCCTTGACGCTGCCGCCGTAGAGAATGAGCAGCTTTTTGGCCAGTGCCGGAGTGTGTTCTGCCACCAGGGAGCGGATGAAAGCGTGTGCCTCTTCGGCCTGCTCGGGCGTTGCGGTCAGGCCGGTACCGATGGCCCACACCGGTTCGTAGGCCAGCACCAGGTGCGGTTGATGTCCCCCGCCCTGGTGTTCCAGCACCGGCGTCAAGGCCTCGATCTGACGCCGCAACACGGCATTGGTCTTTCCCTCTTGGCGTTCGTCTCCGGTCTCGCCGACACAGATGACCGGTATCAGGCCGGTGTGCAGGGCTGCCTGCGCCTTGCGCAGGACGACGGCATCCGTTTCGCCAAAGAGCTGGCGCCGTTCCGAGTGCCCCACGAGGACGTAGCGGCAGCCCATGTCGCGCAGCATGGAACCGGAGATCTCACCGGTGTAGGCGCCCTGGTTTTCCCAGAACAGGTTCTGTCCTCCCCAGCGCAGGGCGGTACCCTTGGCCACCTGGCTTACGGTGTGCAGGAGCGTGAAAGGGGGAAAGAGGACGACCTCCGGCACGGTGGGCTCGAGACCCGCGTCCAATATGGACTGGGTCAGATGCTGGGCATCGGCACTGAGGCCATGCATCTTCCAATTTCCCGCTACCATGATGGGGCGCACGCGTCGGTTTCCTCTTATCGCTGTTTCCTAAACAAGGCGACGAGTGTAAAGACTCTGCCCAGGGCGGTCAATTTGAGGCGCAAGCCCTGGTTTGTTCGTGGTAGAGCAGGGTAAGACGCTCACCAAGGCCGGTTGCCGCAGCCTCGGCCGTCGCGTGATCCGAGGCCTCCACCATGATCCGCAGCAGGGGCTCGGTCCCCGACGGGCGCACCAGGAGCCGGCCGCGCCCGCCAAGCTCGGCGGCGGTGCGGCGGATGGCCTCCTGCACATCGGCACGCTGCACGAAAGCGCGCGCGTCGGTTATGGGCAGACTGCGCAGGATCTGGGGCGCGAGACGAAAGTCGCCGCGCAGGGCGTGCAGCGGCTGGCGCCGCTGCTGCACGATGGCGAGCACCTGCAAGGCGGCGAGAATACCGTCGCCGGTGGTATTGGCGGGGGTGATGATATGCCCGGACGATTCGCCTCCCAGGGGGTAGCCGCGGGCGCGCATCTGCTCGAGCACGTAGCGGTCGCCCACCGCCGCCCGGACGAAGGGCACTCCCCAATCCGCGAAAGCCTGCTCCAAGGCAAGGTTACTCATCAGCGTGCCCACCACCCCGTTCAGGGTGCCGGCCTCGCGCATGGCGCCTGCCAGCAGCCAGAGGATGCTGTCGCCGTCCCAGAGCTCGCCCTCGCCGTCCACCAGGAGCAGACGATCGCCGTCGCCATCGAAGGCGATCCCCATGTCGGCGCCGCTGGCCACTACCTGGCTGCGCAGGAGTTCGGGTGCGGTGGAGCCGACCTCGGCGTTGATGTTGAGGCCATCGGGCTGCACGCCGATGGCCTCGATCTGGGCGCCGAGTTCGGCAAACACCATGGGCGCGACCTTGTAGGTGGCGCCGTGGGCACAATCCAATACGAGGCGCAAACCGCGTAGGTCGAGATGGCTGGGGAAGGTCGTTTTGCAGAACTCGACATAACGTCCGGCGGCATCGTCCACGCGCCGCGCCTTGCCCAGGCGATCCGCCTCGGGCAAGGTCAGAGGCAGGTTCATGCGCGCTTCGATGGCCTCTTCGATCTCGTCGGCAAGTTTGAGGCCATCACCGGAAAAGAACTTGATGCCGTTGTCGGGGAAGGGATTGTGGGAGGCGCTGATGACGATTCCCGCATCGGCCCGCAGGGTGCGCGTGAGGTAGGCGATGGCGGGAGTGGGCAGGGGGCCGACGAGGAGCACGTCCACGCCGGCGGCGGCGAGGCCCGACTCCAGGGCGGACTCCAGGAGATAGCCGGACAGGCGGGTGTCCTTGCCGATGACGACCCGCGGCCGTCCCTGGGCCCCGGCGGTGAGCACATGCCCCGCCGCCCAGCCCAGACGCAACACCCACTCGGGGTGCATGGGCAGGTCGCCCACCCGTCCGCGGACGCCGTCGGTACCAAAAAACTGTCGTGCCATGTCTTATCCTTTCCTTGAATCCGGATCCCCGTCTGCGTCGAGGGCAGCCCACACTCGCAGCGCCTGTACCGTAGCCCCCACATCGTGCACGCGCAAGATGGCCGGACCGATCCGTGCCGAAATCCAAAGGGCAGCGGCAACACTGCCCGGGTCTCGTGCCGCTGGTTCTGCCTCGCCCGTGAGGGTGCCGATGAAGCCCTTGCGCGAAACACCGACGAGCAGGGGAAAACCCAAGCGCTGCAGGGCATCGAGGCCACGCAGAAGGCGCAGGTTGCCGTCCAGATCCTTGGCAAAGCCGATCCCAGGGTCCAGGACGATGCGCTCGGCGGCGATGCCCGCGGCCCGACAGGCGCGCACACGCTCGGCCAGAAAATCGCGTATCTCCGTTACCACGTCCGCATAATCCGTCTGCTGCTGCATGGTCTGGGGCGTGCCGCGTCGATGCATGAGACAGACATCGAGATCGAGTTCGGCCACAGTGCGCAGGGAATCGGGATCGTCGCGCAGGGCGCTGACGTCGTTCATCATGCGTGCACCGAGAGCGTGCGCGGCCCGCATCACCCGCGCGCGGCGGGTATCGATGGAGATGGGGAGGGGGATGCTGGCTGCCACTGCCTCGACGACGGGCAGCAGGCGCGCCATCTCGGTTTTTTCATCCACGTCCGGCGCGCCGGGGCGGGTCGATTCGGCACCGATATCGATGATGTCGGCGCCCTGGGCGAGGAAGGTGCGCGCACGTGCCACAGCGGCGTCCACCGACACGTGTTTGCCGCCGTCGGAGAAGGAATCGGGGGTGGCGTTCAGTATGCCCATAACAGAAGGGCGCTCCAGCCACCGGGAGCGCCCTAGGGCGGGGTTCGCCGCCGCCATGCCTAAACGGGGTGTCCCCCCGGATTCAGGTTCGGCACGCCATTGGCGCCCGCACTACCCACACTGTTGGGCTGGTTGCTGACGGCCGGACTGCTGCCGGAGCTATCCGCTGGCGGACGCGGATCACGCCCGGCCATGATATCGTTCACCTGGTTGGCATCCAGGGTCTCGAAGCGCAGCAGAGCCTTGGCCATCATCTCCACCTTGTCCCGGTTTTCTTCGATGAGGTTGCGCGCCACCTGATACCGTTCCTGGATGATGTTGCGCACCTCCGCATCCACCGTCTGGGCGGTCTGCTCCGAGACGTTGCTGTGTTTGGTGACCTCTCGGCCAAGGAATACTTCCTCCTCTTTCTCGCCGATGACCATGGGGCCGATCTGGGACATGCCCCACTGGGTCACCATCTTGCGAGCCAGGTCCGTGGCCCGCTCGATGTCGTTGCCGGCGCCCGTGGTCATCTGGTTGAGAAAGACCTCTTCGGCAATGCGCCCGCCCATGAGGATGGAGATGTTGTTCAGGATCTCCTGGCGCTCGTAGTTGAAGCGATCCTCCGTCGGTAACTGCATGGTGAGCCCCAGGGCGCGTCCGCGCGGGATGATGGTGACCTTGTGCACGGGATCGGTACCCGGCAGGAGCTTGGCCACCACCGCGTGGCCCGATTCGTGGTAGGCCGTGGTCTCGCGCTGCTTGTCGCTCATGACCACCGACTTGCGCTCGGCGCCCATCATGACCTTGTCCTTGGCGTCCTCGAAATCGTGCATGTCCACCAGACGTTTGCTCTTGCGAGCCGCCATGAGGGCCGCCTCGTTGACGAGGTTGGCAAGGTCGGCACCGGAGAAACCCGGCGTCCCGCGCGCGATGACCTTGGGATCGACATCGGGACCGATGGGTACCTTGCGCATGTGCACCTGCAGAATCTGCTCCCGACCGCGAATGTCCGGCAGAGGCACCGTCACCTGACGGTCGAAGCGACCGGGACGGAGCAGGGCAGGGTCGAGCACGTCCGGCCGGTTGGTGGCGGCGATGACGATGATGCCCTCGGTGCCCTCAAAGCCGTCCATCTCCACCAGTAACTGGTTGAGGGTCTGCTCACGCTCGTCGTTACCACCGCCCAGTCCCGCACCCCGCTGCCGGCCGACGGCATCGATCTCATCGATGAAGATGATGCAGGGTGCATGTTTCTTGGCCTGCTCGAACATGTCGCGTACACGCGAGGCACCGACGCCGACGAACATCTCGACGAAATCGGAACCGGAGATGGAGAAGAAGGGTACCCGCGCCTCGCCGGCAATGGCCCGGGCGAGCAGGGTCTTGCCGGAACCCGGCGAGCCCATCAACAGAACGCCCTTGGGGATGCGTCCGCCCAGCCGCTGGAATTTCTGGGGATCGCGGAGGAAGTCGACGATTTCCGCGAGCTCTTCCTTTGCCTCTTCAACACCGGCCACGTCCGCGAAGGTGATCTTGTTGTTCTCCTCCGTGAGCATGCGCGCCCGGCTCCGGCCGAAGCTCATGGCTCCGCGCCCACCGGCACCGCCGCCTCCCATCTGGCGCATGAAGAAGATCCAGACGCCAATGAGCAGCAACATGGGGAACCAGGAGATGAGTATGGAAAGCAACAACGACTGGCCTTCCGGCGGCTTCACGTCGATCTTGACCCCAGCCGCCAGCAACTCTTTGACCAGGCTGCTGTCGTCCTTGGGCGCGTAGACACTGAATTTCTGCCCGGAGCTCAGCGAACCCGTGTAGTGGTTGCCGTCGATGGTGACATCCGCCACCTGCCCCTGCTTGATGCTGCTGACGAAGGTGGAGAAGTTCATGGCCTGGGCCGGCGCTTTCGTACTCGTGTTGAGGTTTTGAAAGACCAGCATCAAGATGACGCCTATGGCCACCCAAAGCAGTACATTCTTGAAAACGTTGTTCATCTATTCACCTCCCCCGAAGGGAGCTTAGACAGGGTAAAAAACCCAGAGCAATAAGGAGTGTATCCCGGTAACTCGATACTGACAACCGCAAATCCAGGATAGTCAAGACGCCGTTCATCCCTGCGTCCCGCCCACCGTAAGATCGCGAATTTTCAGGGTCGGCTGACCGACGCCCACGGGCACGCTCTGACCATCCTTGCCGCAGGTGCCTACCCCCGTATCCAGGGCCAGATCGTTGCCGACCATCTCGACCCGGGTGAGTACATCGGGGCCGTTGCCGATGAGGGTTGCCCCTTTCACGGGATGGGTGATGCGCCCATTCTCGATGAGATAGGCCTCCGACGCCGAGAAGACGAACTTACCGTTGGTGATGTCCACCTGGCCGCCGCCGAAGTTCACTGCATACAGGCCTTTCTTGACGCTGGCGATGATTTCACGGGGATCGCGGTCCCCGGCGCGCATGTAAGTATTGGTCATGCGCGGCATGGGCAGGTGGGCATAGGACTCCCGGCGTCCGTTGCCAGTGGAGTGCGTACCCATCAGCCGGGCATTGAGGGTATCTTGCAGGTAACCCTTGAGAAATCCGTCCTCGATGAGCACCGTGCATTGGGTCGGAGTGCCCTCGTCGTCGACATTGAGGCTGCCGCGGCGCCCGCTCAGGGTGCCGTCGTCCACCACGGTGACTCCGGGGGCGGCCACCCGCTCGCCCACGCGACCGCTGAAGGCACTGGTCCCCTTGCGATTGAAATCCCCTTCCAGACCGTGGCCGATGGCCTCGTGCAGGAGGATGCCCGGCCAGCCCGGCCCAAGCACCACGTCCATGGTACCGGCGGGAGCGTCGCGCGCTTCCAGATTCACCAGGGCCTGGCGCACGGCCTCGCGGGCGTAGTGCTCCGCGGCGCCGCCAGCGAGGAAGCTACGGTAGTCGCTGCGCCCACCGCCGCCTGCCGTGCCCTGTTCTCGCCGCCCTCCGGATTCGACGATGACCAACACATTGAGACGCACCAGAGGCCGGACGTCCGCCGCCATGCTGCCATCCAGGCGCGCCACCAGGATCGCCTCGAAGCGGGCACTGAGGCTTGCCATGACCTGAACCACGCGCGGATCCGCCGCCCGTGCCGCCGCCTCGACCCGCTCCAGCACTGCCACCTTTTCCTCGCTCGCCAGATCCGCAAGGGGGTCGACGGGCGGGTAGAGTTCCAGACCCTGGCGCCGCTGCCACACCAGGGAGCGCTGCTCACCGCTGTGGTGAACGATGGCGCGCGCGGCCTCGGCTGCGCCCAACAGGGCGTCCACAGCGATCTCATCGGAGTAGGCCAGGCCCTGGCGCTCCCCCTGAATGGCGCGTACGCCGACACCCTGCTCGATGTGGTGCGAGCCCGATTTGACCACTCCCTCTTCCAGGCTGAAACCCTCGCTGCGGCTGTACTGGAAATACAGATCGGCATCATCCAGCGCCCGTCGCGACAGCTGGGCAAAGACCCGCTCCAGTGCCGGCTCGCCGATGTTCCCGGGGGCGAGCAGGGTGGCCTTGGCGATTTCGAGGGCGGATTGCGACATGGGGATTCTCCTGAGCGGGCATCTACGACAGTATGCACCTCCGGATAATCTAGAACAAGTATAAAACTAAGCTAAGTCGCGAGACCACGGCGGAGGGTTCGTCCACAGCTTTTCCAGGGGTCGTCAACCGGCTTATCCACACAATATCTAGTTGACAGAAAAGATCAGAGGACTATATTTAGTTGAGAAACGCCAAGGTCCGGTCCAGAACCCAAGGAGAATCGCAGCATGTCCTCGCCTGCCCGCAGTGCCCAGTCCGAAGCCCTGGAAGTGCGCGCCGACCTCGGTCGGTATCGTGTGATCCGCCGTAACGGCAGTGTGGTACCCTTCGACGCCAGCAAGATTCAGGTGGCCATGACCAAGGCCTTCTTGGCCGTGGACGGTGGTACCGGCGCGGCCAGCGCCCGGGTACGCGATCTGGTCGGCCGCCTCACGGCACAGGTGGTGGAGACCCTCGAGCGACGCCAGCCAGGGGGCGGTACGCTGCACATAGAGGACATTCAGGATCAGGTGGAGCTGGCCCTGATGCGTGCTGGCGAACACGAGGTGGCGCGGGCCTACGTGCTCTACCGCGAGGAGCGCGCGCGCGAGCGGGCGCAGAAGCGCGAGGCCAGCCCAGCCAGTGCCCCGATCCTGCGGGTGCGCCACGCCGACGGCTCGGAACAGCCCCTGGATCTGGAGCGTCTGCGCCAGGTGATCGGTGAGGCCTGCAGCGGTCTGGGTGAGGCCGTGTCCGTGGACGCCATTCTCCAGGCCACGCAGCGCAACCTCTACGACGGAATCAGTGAGGAGGAGCTCTTCCAGGCGCCCATCCTCGCCTGTCGGGTATTGATCGAACAGGATCCCGCCTATGCCCATGCCACCGCCCGCCTGCTGCTGGACCGTGTGCGCCGCGAGGTGCTGGGCGAGCCAGCCACCCATGCCGAGATGGCGCAGCGCTATCCCGAATATTTCAAGGACTATCTGCGCACGGGTATCCAGCACGAGCTCCTCGATCCGCGTCTGGCGCAGTTCGACCTGGATCGGATCGCCGCCGCCTTGCGGCCGGAGCGGGATCTGGATTTTCAGTATCTCGGCCTGCAGATCCTCTACGACCGCTATTTCCTGCACGTGCGTGAGCGGCGCATCGAGCTGCCCCAGGCCTTCTGGATGCGGGTGGCCATGGGTCTGGCGCTGGAAGAAATCGATCGCGAAGAGCAGGCCATTGCCTTCTACGAGGTGCTGTCGCGCTTTGAGTTCGTCAGTTCCACCCCGACCCTGTTCAATGCCGGCACCCTGCGCCCGCAGCTGTCCAGCTGTTTCCTGACGACGGTGGCGGACGATCTGGACGGCATCTACGAGGCCATCAAGGACAACGCCCTGTTGTCCAAATATTCCGGTGGCCTCGGCAACGACTGGACGCCGGTGCGGGCGCTGGGCTCCTATATCAAGGGCACCAACGGCAAGTCGCAGGGGGTCGTGCCCTTTTTGAAGGTGGTCAACGACACCGCCGTGGCCGTCAACCAGGGTGGCAAGCGCAAGGGGGCGGTCTGCGCCTATCTCGAAACCTGGCATCTGGACATCGAGGAGTTTCTGGAGCTGCGCAAGAACACCGGCGATGACCGGCGCCGTACCCACGACATGAACACCGCCAACTGGATCCCCGATCTCTTCATGGAGCGGGTAGAGGCCAATGGCCAGTGGACCTTGTTCAGCCCCAATGAGGTGGCCGATCTGCACGATCTGACGGGGCAGGCCTTCAAGGAGCGTTACGAGCACTACGAGCGCCTCGCCGATGCCGGTGAGATCACCCTCTTCAAGCGCCTGCCGGCTCTGCAGCTCTGGCGCAAGATGCTGACCATGCTCTTCGAGACGGGCCACCCCTGGATCACCTTCAAGGATCCCTGCAACCTGCGCAGTCCACAACAACACGTGGGCGTGGTGCACAGCTCCAATCTCTGTACCGAGATCACCCTGAATACCAGCGACAAGGAAATTGCCGTCTGTAACCTCGGCTCCGTGAACCTCGTCGCCCATCTCCGTGCCGGCCTGCCAGGCCAGGGTCTGCGCACAGAGGCCAGCGCCGATGAACTCCTGGCCCTGGTGGATACGGACAAGCTGGCGCGGACGGTGCGGGTGGCCATGCGCATGCTGGACAACGTCATCGACATGAATTACTACGCCGTCGCCAAGGCGCGCAATTCCAACCTGCGTCATCGGCCCGTGGGCCTTGGCCTCATGGGTTTCTCCGATGCGCTCCTCGCCCTGCGCATTCCCTACGCTTCCCAGGCAGCGGTAGAGTTTGCCGACATCAGCCAGGAACTCATCAGTTACCATGCCATCGATGCCTCGGCGGATCTCGCCCGGGAGCGGGGGAGCTATCGCAGTTTTCCCGGATCCCTGTGGAGTCAGGGAATCCTGCCCCTGGACAGTATCGAGTTACTGGCCCGTAGTCGGGTGGCGGGTGTCGATGTGGACCGTAGCCAGCGTCTGGACTGGGAGAGCCTGCGCACCAAGGTGAAAGGTGGCATGCGCAACAGCAACTGTCTGGCCATCGCCCCCACCGCCACCATATCCAACATCGTCGGCGTCAGCCAGGGCATCGAGCCCATCTACCAGAACCTGTACGTGAAATCGAACCTGTCCGGTGAGTTCACCGTGGTCAACGCCTATCTGGTGCGCGATCTCAAGGCGGCCGATCTGTGGGACGAGGTCATGGTCAACGATCTCAAATATTTTGACGGCTCCGTCGTGCCCATCGACCGTATTCCGGAGGCCCTCAAGCCGCTGTACGCCAACGCCTTCGAGATCGATCCGCAGTGGTTGGTGGAAGCGGCGGCCCGGCGTCAGAAGTGGCTGGATCAGTCCCAGAGTCTCAACCTCTACTTCGGTCAGCCCTCGGGCAAAAAGATCGATGAGACCTATCGCCTGGCCTGGCGACGTGGTCTGAAGACCACCTACTACCTGCGCTCTCTGGGGGCGACCGCTGCGGAAAAGTCGACGGTGAGCAAGGGCGTGCTCAACGCCGTGCCCGGACAGGTGAAAGCCTGTGCCATCGAAGATCCCGGTTGCGAAGCCTGCCAGTGAACCCATCCGACGAGGAGCACGAACCATGTTGAATTTCGAAGAAACCAGCCGCCCCGATCCCGTGCGCGTCCTGCCTGCGTACAAGGAACACCCGGATCTTGGCCGGGACGGGAGCATCGAGGCGCAGAGCTTCGAGCGGGTACGGGCCGAGGACAAGCGCATCATCAACGGTAGCGCCGATGTCAACCAACTCGTGCCTTTCAAGTACCACTGGGCCTGGGACAAATACCTGGCCGCCTGTGCCAACCACTGGATGCCCCAGGAAGTGCAGATGGCCCGGGACATCGCCCTGTGGAAAGACCCCAAGGGCCTGACGGAGGACGAGCGGCGCATCGTCAAGCGCAACCTCGGTTTTTTCACCACGGCCGACAGCCTGGCCGCCAACAACATCGTCCTCGGCACCTATCGCCACATCACGGCGCCCGAGTGCCGCCAGTATCTCTTGCGGCAGGCCTTCGAAGAGGCCATCCACACCCACGCCTACCAGTACATCGTCGAGTCCATTGGCCTCGACGAGGGCGAGATCTTCAATATGTACCATGAGGTGCCCTCGATCCGGGCCAAGGATGAGTTTCTCCTGCCCTTCATCCGCACCCTGACCGATCCCTCCTTCCACACCGGTACGCCCGAGAACGATCAGAAACTGCTGCGTTCCCTCATCGTGTTCGCCGCCATCATGGAAGGGACCTTCTTTTATGTGGGATTCAGCCAAATCCTGGCCATGGGTCGGCAAAACAAGATGGTGGGTGCGGCGGAGCAGTATCAGTACATCCTGCGCGATGAGTCCATGCACTGCAATTTCGGCATCGACCTCATCAACCAGATCAAGGTGGAAAATCCGGACTTGTGGACGGAGCCCTTTCAGGAAGAGATCGTCTCCCTCATCCGCAAGGGTGTTGAACTGGAATGCGCCTACGCCGACGACACCATGCCCCGGGGAGTTCTCGGTCTGAACGCACCGATCTTCAAGGACTACGTCAAATATATCGGCAATCGTCGCCTCCAGCAGCTAGGGCTTCCGGTCCAGTGGGCCGGCATCCAGAACCCCTTCCCCTGGATGAGCGAGATGATGGACCTCAAAAAGGAAAAGAACTTTTTTGAGACCCGGGTAACGGAATATCAGACGGGCGGTGCCTTGAGCTGGGATTGAGGCGGGTACCCAGACCCGAGGAATCTTCACGGCGCAAGGGCTTCCATCCAAGGGATCTTGCTGCGGGCCTTCCTGCCGCGATGCGGCATGCCCGAAGCCTGGGCGTGCCGCGCTCTGCGTTTTGGCTGGCTCAGGTCTTTGCCGGTGCGTCGATGTCCAGCGCAAAGTGCCCCGAGAATTCCGCATGGTCGAGCACGTGGCTTAAGGGGTGCAACTCACGGGCGCGGACGTCGATGGCTGGCGGCGGTGCCAGATCCTCGGGTGCGTGATGACCCTTCAGGGCCTGCTTCACCGCCTCCCAATCGGCGCCTTCGGGCAAGCCGAGGCTGGCCAGATCCGTTGCCAGCAACAGGAAGTCGTAATGCTGCAGGGAGCGGTCGGCGCTGGCCTCGGGCGGCCGGTAGCCCACCTCGCCAAAACTGTTGCGACCGACTTTGGCTCCAGCGGGCAGAGGCCCGCCCTCGTGGATGCCCTCCGCTTTGGGCGGGATATCGTAGACGAGCCAAAAGACGCGTGCTTCGGGCTTGGCCTCACGGTGTTCCATGAGCAGGACGAGACTGCGCGTCTTCTCGGGCAGATGTTGCCAGAAGATGGGCGGGGTCACGCCGCCGCCAGGCTTGGTGAAGCGCTCGGGAATCCAGTCCTGGGGATCGATTCCGGTGCTGAATACTTTCATCTCTACGGCCATGGGCGGATCTCCTTTGCAACGAACACACCCCTACAGTCTAGACGAGTGCTGCGAGGTCTGCCGCCGCCGGGACGTCTAGAGACCGGTGGCGCGGCGAATGAGGGGGAAGTACCAGGAGTAGGGCAGGCAGCGCAGCCAGTGAAAGCGGCGCGTAAAGGCCTTCGGAAAATGGACCTCGAAGGCCTTGCGTTCCAGCCCGCGCAGCAGCAATTGCGCCGCCTCCTCCGGCTGGAGAAGGTGAGGCATGGCAAAGTCGTTCTGTGCCGTGAGGGGGGTGGCCACGAAACCGGGGTGAATGACCTGTATCCGCACGCCCCGCGATTCCAGATCCAGGCGCAGAATCTCGGCAAGGTGGGTGAGCGCCGCCTTGCTGGGGCCGTAGTAGAGGGATTTGGGCAGACCGCGCAGGCCGGCGACGCTGGAGGTCAGGGCGATGTGGCCAGCCCCTGCCGCAAGGAAACCGGGCAGCACACAAGACACCGCGCGCAGTGCCCCCAGATAATTGATATCGAGAATGTCCTGGGCGCGCCCGACGTCCAGGTCCCACGACCCGGCGGGCAGGTAGTTACCCGCCAGGTACAGGAGCAGATCGACGCCGCCCCAGACCCCGTGGACGCGCTCCCAGGCACTGGCCACAGCCGTGTCGGAGCGGACATCCACGGCCACGGCGAGATGCGCGCTGGACGCCTCTGCCGTGCCCTGTGGGAGTTCTGCCAACAGGGCATCCAGGGCGGCCTGATCGCGCGCACTGATGGCAACGCGAGCCCCCGCATCGGCCAGCGCCCGGGCACAGGCGGCGCCGATGCCGGAGCTCGCGCCCACCAGCCAGCAGCGCTTGCCACGCCAGAAGTCGGTGTTCATCGGATGGGCTCGCCAGGGGCTGGGCAGCGCTCCATGGCGGCACGGTTGTCCGGTGTATCGGCCAGACGATGGATCTCGATACTCACCTCGCCAATGAAAAAGCCCAGAAAGAACATCCGGGTGCGGTTGATGACGTGATCGGTGTCGATGAGATACATCCAGTCGTCGGCGCTCAGGGTATAGAACTTGTCACCCACGGGCTGACGCACCCGATAACGCCAGTGCATGGCATAACCGAGACGTTCGCCCGTGGCCTCACCGACGATATCACCGGCACTGCCCCTGGCGGTGCCAATGAAGTGATCGTCATCCTCGAGCCTCAGCTGCCAGAGGCGCTCCGCTGTCGTGGCCTGGCCGCGATCGTCCAGGAAAAGGAAGCGCTCGCTCAAGCTACCCCGCTCGCCCTCCCAATCGCCCAGCAGATGCATGACGAAGCGATTGCGGACCCGCCCGCGGCGATCCTGAAAGATCCCGGTGGCGACACTTGGTCCGCGGAAGAACCCATCGAGGCGGAACTCCGGTACGGATTGGCCATAGGAACGAATTTTACTCGAGTAGTTCTGGGGTCCGGTCAAGTCGCGCGCTCCTCAGGCTTGCGTTACCAGACTATATCGCACAGTGGGACGCCGATGTCGACGAGCCGGGAGATTGGTCGCGGCGAGGGCAGCAAGGGCAGCCGCCGCCAGGGCGATGGCCATGGCATTCACGCTGAAGAGATCGACGCTGCTCGATCCCCGGCCCAGTACAAAAAGTATCTGGAGCAGATAGGCAAAGGGCAAATACAGCGCGAGGGCGCTCACAAAAAAGTGTTCCCAATTTCGGTGGTTGTGCATGAGCCAGCGGAATTCGAGGATGGCCGCGCCCAAGAACCAAATACCGGCGACGAGCATCAGCGCGGACATGGCCGCTCCGGAGAACAATCCGACCAAGACGCTGGTACCCACGGCGACATCCGCGCAGGAGCGCCAGATGAGGCCGCGTAGGACGGAAATCGAAGCCCCACTGCGCAAATTGTGCCACAGACAGAAAATGCCGTGGCCAAGATTGTATGCAGCAAAAAAGCCCAGGGTCAGCACCAGCCACTGATGGGCGAACAAGACAACCGCCAGGGCATAGGCCAGAAAAATCGCTGCCCGAATCCCCAGGAAGCGGGGATGACACAATAACCAAGTCGTTGCCTGATCAAACCATTTTTCGTTGGATCGCATAGAGTCCTCCTGAAAAAAAGGGGAGCAAGCGCTCCCCAAAGGCCACCAGAATCAACGTTTGAAAACTTTTCCAACCGGCACCGGCTCGAGACGCTCGGCAAGCGTCCATTGCGCGGCGCGGGATAGGGAGAGAATGAACAGAATCAGACCGTTCACCAGCCATAGGGGCTCGGCGGAGCTGCCGATGGCCAGAAACACCACGGCCGCCACGAACCAAACCAACGCTTGAGTGAGATAGCTTCTGCGCATATCCACGGCGGTTTCCTCCTCAGGCGTTGACGGCGAGGGCAGCCGCCTGATAGAGATCCGCCACCGCGCGGGAGCCCGCCGATTGACCCTGGGCGATGGAGTCGTCGATGGTCTCGGGACCCGTGGCGGCGCCACAAACGTAGATGCCCTTGCGCGTCGTGCCCTGGCTGTTGGTGTACTGCTCGGCGCGGTCGATGAAGCCGTGCTTCTCAAGACCAACGCCAAAGACCTTGGCAATCTCGGGATTCAGCGCGTTGGGATCCATGCCGATGGCGTGCACCACGATGTCCATGGGGATCACGATGGGGCGCTTGACCAAGGTGTCCTCACCCTTGACCAGGAGCCGACCGTCCGGGGACTTGGTCACCTCGGCGATATGCGCCTTGACGAACTTGGTCTTGTACTCTTCCTGGCTCTTCCAGTAGAACTTGTCCTCGTAGAGCCCGAAGGTGCGGATGTCCATGTAGTAGATGAACA